>Ga0194120_10000940_pt1 | contig 54500 bp, 48 predicted proteins | sample TA2MahCa65mmetaG_FD_148642 | JGI IMG/M metagenome (GOLD analysis project Ga0194120, IMG submission 148642) | Freshwater microbial communities from Lake Tanganyika, Tanzania - TA2015019 Mahale Deep Cast 65m | ecosystem: Environmental > Aquatic > Freshwater > Lake | place: Tanzania: Lake... | reverse complement strand
GCGCCGGGTGCCACGACTGTGCCGCTTGGGGCACAGTCGTGTCCTGCGAGGGACGCGGTGTCCGCTGAGGGAAGCAGTGTCGGGCGACGGACGCACGACTGTTCGCCGAGCCGAACAGTCGTGGCACGCCGGGTGCCACGGGCGATCCGCCGGGCGGTCGCCCGTGCCGGCGTCGGGACGGGCGTCGAACAGCCGCACGGGTCATCGGGCGAAGCGCCCGATGACCCGTGGCACCCGGAGCGCTTCGTCCACGGACTTCCGACTCGCGCCACCAGTTGACAGAGAGTTCACCGAGCTCACCGAGAAGGCCCCAGCGCGTGCCCTGATGGGAGCGCTTGGTGCGCATGTACCGCTTGTCGAGCTGGCACCGCGGGCAGATCGCGGGCGTGGGTTGGCGTGAGGGTTGCATGGCGCCGACTCTGACCGCTGGGGTGCAGAACCGATGTCGGCGGGCATCGGCTTCGCCGAGCCGGAATCGGTGGCACGGGCGGCGCGTAAAGAAGCCCGGGGGCCGGGCCCCGGGCTGGGTTGGAGTCACTGGGTCGGGCGGCCGCGATCAATAGTCGTCATCGTGGTCGTGGTCGTGCCCGCCGGCCTTCTTCTTTTCCTTCTTCTCGACGATGGCGGCCTCGGTGGTGAGGAGGAGGCCGGCGATGCTGGCGGCGTTCTGGAGGGCGATGCGTTCGACCTTGGTGGGGACGATCACGCCCATGGCGACCATGTCGCCGAACTCGTGGGTGAGGGCGTTGTAGCCGAAGTTGGTCTGGTCGGACTCCTCGACCTTGGAGGCGATGACGGAGCCGTCGAGCCCGCAGTTCTGGGCGATCTGCTTGACGGGTGAGGCGACGGCGCGGGCGACGATGTCGATGCCGGCGCGGATGTCGTTGTTCTCCGCCTTCTTGCGGAGGCGGTCGGTGGCCTTGCGGGCCCGGAGGATGGCGACGCCGCCGCCCGGCAGGATGCCCTCTTCCACCGCGGCGCGGCAGGCGTGGAGGGCGTCCTCGACGCGGGCCTTCTTTTCCTTCATTTCGACCTCGGTGGCGGCGCCGACGTTGATCTGGGCGACGCCCCCGGCGAGCTTGGCGAGGCGTTCCTCGAGCTTCTCGCGGTCGTAGTCGCTGGTGGTGTTCTCGACCTGGTGCCGGATCTGCTCGATGCGGCCCTTGATGTCGGCGGTCTTGCCGGCGCCCTCGACGATGGTGCAGTTGTCCTTGTCGATGGTGACCTTCTTGGCCCGCCCGAGCTGGCTGAGCTCGACCGACTCGAGGTCGATGCCCAGTTCCTCCATGATGGCGGTGCCGCCCGTGAGGGTGGCGATGTCCTGCATCATGTCCTTGCGGCGGTCGCCGAAGCCAGGGGCCTTGACGGCGCCGACCTTGAGCACGCCCCGCAGCTTGTTGACGACGAGCATGGCCAGGGCCTCGCTCTCGACGTCCTCGGCGATGATGAGGAGCGCGGCGCCGGCCTCGGCGATCCTGCCGAGCACGGGGAGCATGTCCTTGGCGCTGGAGAGCTTCTTCTCGTGGATGAGGATGTAGGGGTTCTCGAGGACGCACTCCATGGTGGCGAGGTTGGTGACGAAGTGGGGGCTGAGGTAGCCCTTGTCGAACTGCATGCCCTCGACGAGCTCGACCTCGGTCTCGAGGCTCTTGCCCTCCTCGACCGTGATCACGCCGTCCTTGCCCACCTTGTCCATGGCGTCGGCGATGATCTTGCCGATGGGGGCGTCCTGATTGGCGGAGCAGGTGCCGACCTGGGCGATCTCCTTGGAGGAATCGACCTTCTTGGACATCCTGCGGAGTTCGTCGCAGACGGCGTCGACGGCCTGGTCGATGCCGCGCTTGACGAGGTTGGGGTTGGCGCCGGCGGTGATGACCTTGAGGCCCTCGGCGTAGATGCTCTCGGCGTAGATGGTGGCGGTGGTGGTGCCGTCGCCCGCGTCCTTGGAGCACTTGCTGGCGACTTCCTTGACCATCTGGGCGCCGAGGTTCTCGTACTGGTCCTCGAGCTCGACCTCCTTGGCGACGGTCACGCCGTCCTTGGTCACCGTGGGGGCGCCGAAGGACTTCTCGATGACGACCACGCGGCCCGAGGGCCCGAGCGTCACCTTGACGGCGTTGGAGAGCTTCTGGACGCCCTTGAGGATGCGCTCGCGGGCTTCCGTGTTGTACGCGATCGATTTCACCGCCATGGATCTACCTCTCTTCTGGGGGCGCGGGCCGTGACGCCCGCCGCCGGCGTGTTCAGTTCACGGGCTTGTTCAACGCGATCCGGACCCAGGCCACGCGCTGGGCGTCCACGATGAAGATGCTCTTGCCGTCGGTGACCTTGACGAGGTGGTCGGGCTCGTCGGGGATGAGCATGGCGTGGAGCACGTGCAGGTGGCTCTCGTGTTCGGGCATTCCGGAGAAGGCGAGGACGCAGTCGCGCTCGCCGTTGAGTTCCTTCAGGGCCGCACGCAGCCGGTCGGGGTGCATGGGGCGCTCAGTCGATGACCGCGAGGATGTCGTCCTCGGACATGATGAGCATGGTCTCGTCGTTGATCTTGATCTCGGTGCCGGCGTAGCTGGAGAAGATCACCTTGTCGCCCTTGCGCACCGTGAGGGGCACGCGGGCGCCCGTCTCGGTGTTGAGGGCCCCGTCGCCCACGGCCCGGATCACGCCCGTCTTGGGCTTGTCCTTGCTGGTCTCGGGCAGGAAGATGCCGGAGGTGGTCTTGCTCTCGGCCTCGTCGCGCTTCACCAGGATCTTGTCGTGCAGCGGACGGATGGTGTCTTTGGTCGCGGTCTTGGGCATGTCGGTTCTCCGAAACTCCTCGTGGGTCCGGCCCGCTCGGGCCGGTCGTCAATCCCCCGCGACGGCGACGGGCCGACGCGGGAATGGTCCGTTCAGGTCACGCTCGGGAACGCCTCCCCGGCCGAGGGCCACTGCCCGCGGTAGAACCGGGAGAGGGCCCGTTGCAGGACCTCCAGCATCACGTTCAGGTCCGCCAGGCCCCGCGGGCGGTCCACCACCGCGAAGGCGCCCAGGCGCAGGGCCGCGTTGAGGCAGCGCCGGTCCTCCGCCGAGGTTCGGGGAGGCTTGACGGCGACGGTCGGGGGCGAGTTCTCCAGGCGCGCGAGCAGTTCGAGCAGGCGCGGGCCGCCCTCCTCGGCGCACGGGTCGCGGTCGTCCAGGGGCAGGCCCAAGTCGACCACGGCCACGTGAATGCGGTGGGTGCGGATCAGCTCGGAGGCCTCGCGCCCGGTCCCGGCCCGCAGCGACGACACGCCCATGGGCTCCAGCAGGCGGGGCAGGTGGTCGACCCACGGCTCGGGGTGCCAGCCGGCGTAGGAGAGGAGCAGGTTCAGCCGCCCGCCCAGCGGACCGGGCCCACCGCCGCCCTGGGGCATCGGGGGATCGGGGTCTCTGGATTGGGCGCGGGCCATGACCATGCGCCCGGACGGATGCAACCCCTATGCCATGGGGGCGGGTCGGCGCCCGCGATTCCGGAGCGCGGCCGGGCGTGACCCCGCGGCCCCGGGCGGCACCCATCCCTCCCCCCCTGCCAATTCGGCAGCGGGCCGGCCCGCCCGCGTGCGAGCCCTTCGCGCGAGCGGAGAGTCCGGGACGTCCCCCCCTCCGCTCGCGCGGAGGGCTCGTCAATCGCCGTGCCCGACTCGCGCCGGGGCGGATGGGGCCTCATGCGGGCCTGCGGATGGATTCGGAGCATGGTCGGTGCCCGGATGGTGGCGCGATTCGGAAGTCCGTGGACGGATACGTCCCGGGTGCCACGGGTCATCGGGCGCTTCGCCCGATGACCCGTGCGGCTGTTCGAGGCCCGTCCGGACGGCGTCACGGGCGACCGCCGGGCGGATCGCCCGTGGCACCCGCGGCGTCCGCCGGCGCCTTGGTGCGCGTTCTTCCGACTCGCGCCACTAGACTGGCCCCATGGACGTGGTCCATGTGATCCTCGGGGTGGTGGGGCTGGGGGGGTTCGGGGCCGCGGCGTGGCTGGCGGCGCGCCTCTCGCGGACCGGCGCGGTCGCGGCGTCGGCCCGTGCCGACGCGGACCACGCGACCACCGAACTGGCCCGGGCCCGCGACGAGGCCTCCAAGGCCTCGGCCCGCATCGAGGACCTCACCGAGCGGAACACGGGGCTCACGCTGAGCCTGGCGCGGCTGGAGAACCAGGCCCGGGCCGCCGCCGACCTGCACGAAGCAGAGTTGGCGCGGGAGCGCGAGGTGCTCGCGGAGCGGATCCGCGGCGTGGAGCGCCGGGAGCGTGAGCTGAAGGAGCACCTGGAGAAGGCCGAGTCGACCCTGCGCGACGCCTTCAAGTCGCTCTCGGTCGAGACGCTCAAGGAGTCGAGCGACCGGTTCCTGCAACTGGCCAAGGAGCACCTGGGGGCGCAACAGAAGGAGGGCGAGGCGCAGTTGGAGCAGCGCCGCGCCGCCGTCGAGCAGCTCGTCAAGCCCATCGCCGAGACGCTGCAGAAGACGGACGTGCGGCTGGGGCAGATCGAGAAGTCGTGGGCGGAGGACAAGGGCCGCTTGGCCGAGTCGCTGACGCAGGTGGGTCAGGCCCAGCAGACGCTGCGGACGGAGACGGCGCGGCTGGTCAAGGCCCTGCGCGAGCCCAACGTGCGGGGGTACTACGGCGAGATCCAGCTCCGCAAGGTCGCGGAGCTGGCGGGCATGCGCGAGTACTGCGACTTTGCCGAGCAGGACTCGACGCGCGACGGCGAGGGGAACCTGCTCCGGCCCGACATGGTGGTGCGTCTGCCCAGCGCCCGCGAGCTGGCGGTCGACGCCAAAGCGAACCTGAAGCCCTACCTCGACGCGCTCGAGGCCGACACGCCCGAGGGGCGTGAGGGGGCGCTGCGGGCGTTCGCCGACGGGGTGGCGGACCAGGCGTCGCGCCTGGCCCGCAAGGCGTACTGGAAGCAGTACGACCGCTCGCCCGAGTTCGTGGTGATGTTCATGCCGGGGGACCAGTTCGTGGACGCGGCGTTGTCGAAGCGCCCGGACCTGCTGGAGACGGCGGCGGCGCAGCGGGTGCTGCTGGCCAGCCCGAGCACGCTGATCGCGCTCCTGCACGCCGTGCACCTGGGGTACAAGGAGCAGCGCCTCGCCGACGAGGCCCGCCAGCTCCAGCGCCTGGGGGCCGAGCTGCTGGAGCGCTTCGGCGTGGCGCTCGAGCACGTCGCGCAGCTGGGCAAGGCCCTGGACAAGGCCGGGGAGAGCTACAACAAGTTCGTGGGCAGCTACCAGTCGCGCCTGGAGCCGACGCTGCGCCGGTTCGAGGAGGGGGGGGTGCGGGCCGCCCGCGACCTGCCCGAGGTCCCCACCGTCACCACGCGCCCGCGCCCCATGGGCGAACTCCCCGCGGGCGGCGGGCTGGCCGGCCCCTGACGGGAGCCCCGCGATGCGCTGCGCGTTCTTCCGCGCCAAGCGATTCGAGCGGTCGGCGTTTGTGCCGGCGGCGCGGGGCGCCGACGCCGTCTCCCTCGAAGCGGCCCTGCCGGAGCCGACGGCAGACCTGGCGAAGGGGTCGGGGGCGGTGTGCCTGTTCGTCAACGCTCGTGGCGCGAGTCGGACGTCCGTGGACGGAGCGCTCCGGGTGCCACGGGTCATCGGGCGCTTCGCCCGTGACCCGTGCGGGTCGGGTGCCACGGGTCATCGGGCGCTTCGCCCGATGACCCGTGCGGCTGTTCGAGGCCGGTCCGGACGCCGGCACGGGCGATCCGCAAGGCGGCTCGCCCGTGGCACCCGGAGCGCCCCCTTGCGTCCTTGCGCACACTCTTCCTACTGACGCCACGAACGAGTCACAGCCCGTCGGCGACCTCCTCGGCGTTGAGGGTGTCGACGACGCGGAGCACGCGCCCGGGCCTGCCCGACCGCAGGAGGGGCAGCATCAGCTCGTCCGGGCCCGCGTCGCGGTTGACGCGGGAGAGCTCGCGCAGCGTCACGGGCGCGAGCAGGCGTTCCTCGGGCGTGGTCGAGTCGGTCGGCGCGAGGACGATGGGCCCTTGCGGGGCCCGCGGCGTCCGGGCCAGCCACCCCGCCGTCAGCCCCGCGGCCGCGACCAGCACCGCCAGCGACGCCGCTCGCCATCGCCTCGCGGCTCGCCGGCGCCGCACCGCCCCGAGGAAGGCCGGCGGAGTCGGTCCGGCGTGCGGCGGGCCCAGTCGATCGAGCCGCGCGCCGATCTGTTCGTCGTCAAGCCGAGCCATGACTGACCTCCTTTGTGGGCGGCGCGTCCGGCGCGTCGAGCGACTCGCGCAGCATGGCGATCGCGCGGCGGTAGCGGGCGGCGGCGGTGTTGCGGCTGAGCCCGAGGGCCACCCCGATCTGATCGAACGTCATCCCGGCGACGTGCTTGAGGACGACGACCTCGCGCAGGCGCCGGCACAGGCGGTCCACCGCGGCGTGCAGCGCCTCGTCCGCCCCGGAGGGCGGCGTCTCCGGCCCGGCGTTCGACGCCGACAGGGCCGCCGACCGGGCGCGCTCGCGCCGCGCCGCGCGGAGGTGGTTGAGGGCCTCGTGCCGGACCAGGCGGGTCAGCCAGGCGCTCCCGTCCTCGACGCGGGCGAGCGTGCGTCGATCGAGCCGGAGCACGCGGCAGAGCGCGCTCTGCACCACGTCATCGGCGCCGCTCCGGTCGCGGACCAGCGTCCGCGCATAGGCGACCAGGCGCGCCCCGTGCCGGCGCCACAGCTCGCGGGCCGCGGCGGCGTCGCCCCGGTGCACCGCCGCCAGCAGTTGGGCATCGCTCGCCGGCATCGCGGGGTCCGTTCGCGTCGCACCCGCCGCTACTTCCCATCGAGCCGATCGATCGTCGCGGCGAGCTGGCCCTTGAACTTGCGATCGTTGTCCACCATCTTGAGGTACGAGGGGGTGAGCATCCTCGCCAGGACGCCGAACTCGCCCTTCTCGACGCGGGCGCCGATCCCTTCGATCCGGTCGCGTGCGTCCGGGAGGTCCCACGCCTCGAGCACCAGGGCGTAGGGCTCCCGGGCCTTGGCGACGTCCTCGCGGACCGCCGCGGGCCCCTTGGCGGCGAGGGCGTCGAACTCGCCTCGGCGCTCGTCCTGGCTCAGCATGGCGCCGAGCTCCTTCATGGTCTTCTCGTCGTCGGAGGCCCGATCGATCCAGGGGAGGAAGACGTCGCGTTCGCCCTCGATCGCGGCCCGCAGCCCCATGGGGTCGCGCGGCGGGAGGTCCCGCAGCGCCGCCAACACCTCCGCCCGGGACTCCGGCGACATCCGCCCCGCGCGCAGGAGACTCTCGGCCTCGCCCATCGCGGCGTTGGCGATCGCCATCCCGACCAGGGTGCTGATGAGGATGGGCTCGTCGGCGGCGTGCCGCCCCACGCGCACCATCGCCGCCAGGTACTCCCCGACCCGGGCCGGGTTGCCCTCGAGCGCGGCCCGGCGCGCGAACGCGCGGAGAATCGTCCCGCCCAGGCGCATCCGGGCCAGGTGGGGCATGAGCGCGCCGGGCCCGGCCTCGTAGTTGAGCTCGAAGTTGCACTTGCGGAGCCGCGACGCCCGCACCAGCCCGTGGGCCTTGACCCACAGGTCGTCGGTCGTGACCTCGACGAGCGCGGCGGGAACGCCCCCGCTGGCTTCGTCCAGCGCCTTCCAATCCAGGGCCCGGAGCTTCTGCTCGGTCGCGGCGTCGATCGTGCCCAGGTGCTCCCAGTACGCCAGGGCCGCGTTGCGATCGTCGGGTTTCACGTAGTTGGCGGGCTGCTCGGCCCGGGCCGGGCCCGCGGCGTTCAGGGGCGCGGGCACGCCGCTGGTCGCGGCGAGGAGCATCAGCAGTGCGGGTCGGGTGCGGCGCATGGCGGGCTCCTTTGGGGGCAGCCGAGGCGGCTCGGCCGGCCCACCCATGAGACACCGCGGACCGGGCCGCGTGTGCCCGCACCGCGCGGATTCTCGCAGACCGGGGTCAGGCCGGGCTGGGGAGGGCGCCCGGGGGGGCCTCGGGCTCGGTCCGGTCGCGGGGCTGGGGGCTGGCGCGTGGGGTCGCGAGCATCTGGCTGATGGTCGCGGGGCGAGCGATCGAGCCGCCCTTCATGAGCTGATCGACTTCTTCCGCCGAGAGGGTCTCGTACTCGAGCAGGGCCTTGGCGACGGCCTCGGCCTTGTCCCAGTTCTCTTCGAGCAGGCGCCTGGCGTCGGCGTAGGCCTCGTCGACCAGCCGCCGGACCTCCTCGTCGATGAGGCGGGCGGTCTCGTCGGAGTACTCGCGCTCGGCGACGAAGGCCTCGCGGGTGTCGGACCCGGCGTAGCGCACGAACCCGAGGCGCGGGCTCATGCCCCACTCGACGACCATCATCCGCGCGATGTTGGTGACCTGGGCGATGTCCCCCACCGCTCCCGAGGAGATGTCGCCCATGGCCTTCTCCTCGGCGATCCGCCCGCCGCAGGTCGTGCGCATGGTCGCCTTGAGCCAGCGCAGCCCGTAGCCCATGCGGTCCTTCTCGGGCATGGAGAAGGTGGCGCCCCCGGCGTCGCCGCGGGGGATGATCGTGACCTTGTGCAGGGGGTCGCCGTCGGGCAGGAGCTTCTGGAGGACGGCGTGCCCGGCCTCGTGGAAGGCGACGAGGCGGTTCTCGTCCTTCTCGCGGACGCGGCTCTTCTTGGCCCGCCCGAAGCGGATCTTGTCGCGGGCCTCCTCCAGGTCGAGCTGGTGGATGGCCTCCTTGTCGGTCATGGTGGCGCCGATCGCGGCCTCGTTGATGATCGCCGCCAGGTCCGCCCCGCTGAACATGGGCGTGATGCGGGCGACCCGCTCCAGGTCGACGTCGTCGGCGAGCTTCACCTTCTTGGCGTGGACCTTGAGGATCTCCAGTCGGCCCTTGACGTCGGGCAGGGGCACGTGGATCTGTCGGTCGAAGCGCCCGGGGCGGATGAGGGCGGGGTCGAGCACGTCGGAGCGGTTGGTGGCCGCGATGACGATCACGCCGTCGGCGGGCGTGAACCCGTCCATCTCGACAAGGATGGCGTTGAGGGTCTGCTCACGCTCGTCGTGACCGCCGTGGGAGAATCCCCCGCCGCGGCGCCGGCCCACGGCGTCGATCTCGTCGAGGAAGATGATGCAGGGGGAGTTGTCCTTGGCCTGCTTGAAGAGGTCGCGGACGCGGCTGGCGCCCACGCCCACGAACATCTCCACGAAGTCGGAGCCGGAGATGGAGAAGAAGGGGACCTCGGCCTCGCCGGCGATGGCCTTGGCCAGGAGCGTCTTGCCCACGCCGGGGGGGCCCGTGAGGAGGACGCCCCGAGGGATGCGCCCGCCCAGGCGTGCGAAGCGCTTGGGGTTCTTGAGGAACTCGATGAGCTCGGCGACCTCTTCCTTGGCCTCCTCGACGCCGGCGACGTCGGCGAAGGTGACGCCGGTGGTCTCCTTGGTGAACATGCGGTGCCGGCTCTTGCCGAAGGTCCCGAGCACGCCCGCCCCGCCGCCGGCGCTGCGGAGCCCGCGGGCGATCAGGAACCACAGGAGCAGGATGAGGAGGATGAAGGGCCCGAAGAACCAGATGAAGTTCATCCACTGCGAGGGCGGGCGCGACACCGCCTTGGCCCCCGTGATCCTCATCACCTCGTCGGCCGTGACCTTGTCGGTTGCGGCGTTGAAGGACACGAAGACGTCGGATTCCTGCCCGGCGGGGGCGCCGGGGCCGGCGGTCCGGCGCGCCGTCACGGTCGTGTCGCGGATGACCACCGAGTTCTCGACGATCTGCCCGGACTCGTAGAGGTTGCAGAACTCGGCCAGCGTGATGCCCGCGTCGCGGCGCGGGCTGGACAGGATCATGAACAGCAGGAGCGCCAGCAGCAGGATCGACACCACGCCGAAGAGCCCGCGGCTGGGGCCCGAGGACGGCGGGCGCTTGCCCGGCTCCTGCCCGGGCCCGCCCGGTCGCGGCGGGGCGGGGCGGCGGTCGCGCTCCGGCGCGTCGCCCCCGTTGCCGTGCGTGGTGCGCAGGATCGGCGCCGTTCCCTTCCGCCCGTCCCTGATCGGTCGATCTTCCTTCATCGTGTTTCCGGGCCCCACGGGGCTCCGTGCCACCCTTTCCCGATCGGCAGGCGGGCCGCCCGACTGAGAGCAAACCCGGCCGGCGGCGGCCCGGATCCGTCCGGACCCCCGATCGGGGCCGGACCACCCTCCCGACATGTAAAGTAGGCGGTCGGGGGCTCACCAGTTCGCGCCGCGCAACTGCGCCACCATGTCCCGCGCCAGCCGCTGCACCGCCGACGACTGCCCGACCTCGAGGCGCTCCCCCGTGCCCCGCGCCGGCACGAACGCGTCCACCGCCGTGAACCCGCGCCGGCTGACCACCAGCGCCCCGGTGCGATGGTCGCGGAGGTCGAAGTCGACGCTCACGCGGACGCCCAGCTCCTGCATGAGGCCCGTCCGGGGGTCCGCGGCCATGCGCGACAGGTCGGACGCCCGCACCACCCCGGTGAGCATGGCGTCGGCCGACGCCCCGTCCACGACGCGCCAGGGCGTGCGGGCCTGGATCTCCTTGATCACCGCCTCGGTCACCTGGGCCTCGAGGCCCGCGGCGAACGTCACGTTCTCGAACATGGGCACGGCGATGGTGCGGATGTCCCCCGTGTACACGCTCCGCGTGCTGTACCCCTCCCTGGGATCGGCGGCGCACGCCGCCAGCGACGCCCACAGCATGGCGCCCGCGATCGATCGCCCGAGCGTCATGGCCCGTCCCCGTCCGCGGCGGGCTTCACCCAGCCCCGCTCGGTCATGATCGCCAAGGCGCGGTCGGCGGAAACCGTGCCCGGGTGCGACCTGGTGAGCCGCTCCAGCGTGAGGCGGGCCGAGGCCCCGTCCTTCTTCTTGAGGTACCAACGCGCCGTCGTCAGCATCTGGGCCGCCTCCGACTCGTCCAGGCGCGCCGCCAGGGCGTCGCCCAGGCCCGTGCGCACCGCCTCGGCGGGGTAGCGGTCGCGGAACTCCAGGATGCGGATCCGCGCCTCGCGCAGGCCGGACGCGTCGTACTCCGGCCCCTTGAACCGGGCCACGTTCGAGAGGATCCGCCGCTGGTAGGCGTGCATCCGCCGCTCGCTCCGCGGGAAGAGCTCGAGGAACACGTCGTAGGTCTCGGCGGCCGCACGCAGCTCGCGCGTGCGGTAATACCACTCCGCCAGCTCGAGCACGGCGTCCTCCGCCAACTGGCTGCCGGGGAGGCGCTCGGCGATGCAGAGCACGAGTTCCTCGCCGATGGGTGACGCGTCCTCGATTCGCATCCCCAGGAACCGCTTCCGCAGCCCGTTCAGGTAGCGCTTGGCGATCCCGAACTCGCGCTCCAGGGCCGTGACGAACGCCGGCGACGAGGCGAACTCGCCCACGACCGTCTCATAGTCGACCAGCGCGTTGTACTCCTCGTCCATCGCCAGCTTGGCGTCGCCCCGCAGCAGGTAGGCCTCGGGCAGCCAGGGGCTGTCCCCCAGGCGGTGCTCCTCGATCCAGGCGTCCAGCAGGTCGCGGGCCTTTCCGGGCTGATCCGCCGCCAGCCACCGTCGGGCCTCGGCGATCGTCGCCTCCTCGGTCCCGGGGGCGGGGGCGCGCGTGGGGTCCCAGCGCCCGCCCTCTCCCAGGCGAAACTCGGTCTGCTGGGCCCCCGCCGGGACCACCGCCAAACCCGCCGCCGCGATGCCGACCCACGCCCGTCTCATGTGCCGGAAGGATACCGAAGCCCGTCGACGCCGTCGCCCCAGGGCGGCGGCGCTCCCGCCCGAACGCCTGGGGACGGGATTAGTTTGGCTGGCGTTAGGGAATCGTGCTCAGTCCCCCATGGCATCCTTGAGTTTTGGATCGGTCGCGACATCTGTACGGAATAGACGGCCGGGTCGGTCGTTAGACTGCCCGGGAGCGGCGCTCATGGCCCGGCCCAGCCCGGGGCCAGCCAGTTCGTCGGGGTAGCGGCTCCCGCCAAGGAGACAGGTATGTCCGCCCTTCGATCGCACCTGATGAAGTACCTCGTGGTAGCGGTTGCCGCGCTCGCCGTCTTCGCGTCGGCAAAGCCCGCACTGGCGCAATCACGGCCCGTTCCGCCCGGGGTGCTCGAGGGCGTGGTGGTTGTGCGCACGGCCAGCGGCTATGCCCCGGTGGCGGGGGCCGAGGTCCGCGTGTTCGCGGGGCGGTCGCATGAGCCGGTCGCCCGCGGGGTCAGCGGGCGCGAGGGAGGGTTCCGGTTCGCCGAACTTCGCCCCGGCGCGTACCGGGTCGTGGCGTCGATGGACGAGGTGGGCGTGGGGCAGGCGGGCGCTCGCCTGACCGCCCGCGCCGGCGCCCGTGTTCGCGTGGTGCTGGTTCCGCAGCGTCCGCGCCCGCCCGCGGCGGGCGTGGTGGAGGGGCGGGTGTTCGGCATGCAGGGAACGCCGCCCGCGCCGGGCCCTGTTGAGGGTGCCACGGTTGTGATCCGCAACGCCGCCGGGGTCGTGGGCGAGACGACCACCAACGAGCGCGGGGCCTTCCGCTTCGAGAACGTCGCCGCCGGTCACTACGTTCTGATCGCGGTGAAGCGCGGCGTGGGTTCGGCCGAGATGCGGATCGAGGTGCCGCGCAACCGGGGCGTGCGGGTGGAGGTGCGGCTGCACCCCGAGCCGCCGCCGCTCCCGCCCGCGGGCGTGCTCGAGGGGATGGTGGTGACGCCGCCGACCGGGACGGGTCACGGGACCCCGGTGCCCGAGGCGACGGTGCGTGTCTTCCGCGCGCCGATCACCACCGGGCAGCTCCCCGTTCGCGAGGGCCTGACCAACGCCGAGGGCCGATTCCGCTTCGACGAGCTCGACCCCGGCGAGTTCATCGTGGTGGCCCACAAGCGCGAGGTGGGCGAGGGCCGAGCCGGCGCCAGGCTGACGCGCGAGGCCGGCGCCCGTGTCGTCGTGGTGCTCTCGAACCGGTAGACCCGGGACTGTTCCGGGATTCGAGAAGCCGCCCCGGGCCCATTCCCGGGGCGGCTTCGTTCGTTGGCGCGCGCCGGTGTCTGGCCGGCGGTTCCCCCTGATCCGGCGCCCGTCCCGGATTCTCTCGCCTCGACCGCGCGGATGGTCTTGTGTCCGAGAACCCGGCGCGGTAGATTGGCGTGAGCCACGGGGCGCCGCGGCGCGTGCCAGGCCGGGGCTTGGCGACGCCGCGGCGCGGTGGCACGAGGAGTTCATCCATGCTGGCATTGAGAGGAAGAGTTGCGACCCTCGCGGTCGCGGCGGCGGCGCTGGTGGCGACGCTGGCGCCGGGCGCGGCCGCGCAGCACACCCCGCCCCCTCCGGGCGTCATCGAGGGGATTGTCGTCCGCCAGGCGAACACGCCCACCACGCCGCCGGCCCCGGTCGCCGGCGCGACGGTCAAGGTGTTCATGGCGCCGGCGACGACGCCCAACCCGACGCCGGTGCGCGAGGGCGTGAGCGACGACCACGGGCGGTTCCGCTTCGAGGGGCTGGCCGCGGGCGCGTACCTCGTCCGTGCCTCGAAGGAAGGCGTCGGGATCGGATCGGCGGGCGCGCAGTTGACCACCACGGCCGGTGCCCGCGTGCACATCGTGCTCGTGCCGCCCCCGCCGCCGCCCGGCCCGGCCCCCGGCGTCCTCGAGGGCCTGGTGGTGCGGGGCTCGAACACTCCGACGCCTCAGCCCACGCCTGTTGCGGGCGCGACCGTGCGCGTGTTCCCGCACGTCTCGACCACGCCCCGCCCGGACCCGGTCCGGGAAGGCACGACCGACGACCACGGCCGGTTCCACTTCGAGGGGCTCCGGGCGGGCGCGTACGTGGTCGTGGCGTTCAAGGACGGCGTCGGCGAGGGGCGCGCCTCCGCCATGCTGACCGAGCTGCACGGCGCCCGCGTGACCGTGGTCCTGGTCCCGCCCCCGCCGCCCCCGCCGCCGCCCGGCGTGCTCGAGGGCACGGTCTTCGCGGCCACCACGGCGGGCCCCGTGCCGGTGCCGGATGCGGAAGTCATGGTCTTCCGCGTGCCCATGACCACGCCCCACCAGCCGCCCGTGCGCGTCGGGACGACGGACGTGCACGGCAACTTCCGATTCGAGGGCCTGAGGCCGGGCCGCTACCACGCGGTGGCCCAGCGTGAGGGTCTCGGCCGCGGACACGCCTACGCCCTCCTCACCGAGGCGTTCGGCGCCCGCGTGCGGATCCTGCTGCGAACACGCTAGTGGTGCGAGTCGGAAGAACGTGTACCAAGGCGCCGGCGGCCGCTGCGGGTGCCACGGGCGATCCGCCCGGCGGTCGCCCGTGCCGGCGTCCGGACGGGCGTCGAACAGCCGCACGGGTCACGGGCGAAGCGCCCGATGACCCGTGGCACCCGGAGCGCATCCGCCCACGGACTTCCGACTCGCGCCACTAGACCCCCCCGGCCTGGCCGGCCCGCGGCCGCGCGCGAGCAAGCCCCCAACCCCCGCCCCGGCCCGCGCCGGGGCGGTTTTCTTGCGCCCACAGGGGCGGAGACCCGCAAGAACCGGGGGAATTGCGCGCCCGCGCCGCCGCAACCGTCCGCCGACCGTGGTGGTATCAACTGGTGACCCGGGCATTCCGTCCGGGGGCGGCCGGGCGTCAGACTCGGGCCGATCCGAGCCTGGTGCCTGGCACGCAGGAGCCCGAACATGCTGACCCGCTGGATCGGAAGGCTTGCGCTGCTTGTCCTCCTTGCGCTGGCGCCGCCCTGGGCACGGGCCCAGGATCCCCGTGCCCCCGTGCTGGGGATGGTGGACGTCTGGGTCATCGACGGCGCCACGCGCCATCCGGCGGCGGGCGCGCAGGTCTGGGTGGGGCTGGCGACGGTGAGCCCGGTCGAGTGGATCGACGTGCGCACCACCAACGCGGCGGGGCGCCTGCTGATCGGCCCCAGGCCGCAGAACATCTACCTCGTGTCCGCGCACCTGCGGAAGCCCGGCGGCTGGAGCAGCGCGGCGGAGCACGTGATGGTCGAGCGCGGACAGACGGCCCGCGTCACGCTGGTGCTCGGGCGCGGGTCGGCGCCGCCGGAACCGCGCTGGACGACGCCGCCGCGGGGCGTGCTCGACGTGGTGGCGATCGACTCGGGGACGGGCCTGGGCCTGGACGGGGCGATCGTGCACCTGCTCGAACCGCGGACGCAGCGGGTGGTCACGCAGCGGACGGTCAACGAGGGCACCGCGCGGTACATGTTCCTCCAGCCCGGCGTGTACGAGGTGGAATGCACGTTCGGTCGCGGGTCGACGACGAGTCGGTCGATGGCGTCGGTGGAGATGGGGGAGTTCTCGGGTCGGTCGTTGCGGATGGTGCTGCAACTCGATCCGCCGCCTCCCCCGCCGCCGCCGCCCGGCCAGCCGCCGCCACCCCCGCCACCCCCGACGCGTTCGGTGCCGCGCGGGTGGGCGTCGATCGTCCTAGTGGCGCCCAGCGCCGTGTTGGGAGGCATGCCCTCGGCGGGGCGGGGGCTCCCGGTGGTGCTGACCCCCGCCGACCGGGCGTTGACGCCGGTGCAGTTGCTCAGCAGCTTCCAGGGCGTGGCGATGTCGGAGGGGCTGCAGCCGGGCAAGTACTTCGTGGGGGTGGACGCCCCCGGGTACCAGCCCGTTCGCCGGAGCATGATGATCCGTCGCGGGGCCACGACGCACATGACGATCCGGCTGGCGTCGGCGAACCCGCCGCGCGAAGCCAGCCCGTGGGCGAACATCCGCGGGGGCGGGGTGGTGGCGTGGTACGCGCGCGAGATCTTCGAACTGGTCGCGCACGCGCGTCTGCGCCTCGTCGCGTTGTTCCAGGGCGGCCCGCAACTGGAGACGACCGCCGACGACATCTCGCAGTTCGACTTCGAGAACCTGCCGGCGGGGCGCTACCAGCTCCAGGCGTCGAAGGACGGCGTGGGGTTCGGGGCGCTGAACCTGACCCTGGTCGCGGGGCGGGTCCATACCGCCGTGGTGGTGCTGATCCCCAACGCCCACGCGGCGACCCTGGCGCCGCCCGGGGTCCTCGAGGGCTCGGTGCTGGGGCGCGGCTCGCCGCGCGTGTCCCGGGTGAGCGGTGCCTTGGTGTCGGCGTACGACTGGCACGCCGGGCCCGGCACGCCGCCGGTGGCGACGGCGACGTCGGATGAGCAGGGCCGGTTTCGGTTCGACGGGCTGCCGCCGAACCGATACCGGGTGGTCGTGGCGCACCCGCAACTGGGCTCGCTGAGCACGAGCGTGGAGCTGACGCCGCTCTACGGGCGACGGGTCTGGCCCTATCTCCGGGGCTGACCCCGCACGGGCGCGGAGCCGGCGGCCGGGGTCGTGGCCCGGCCGTCGGCGCCCGGGCGAGATGAGACTGAAACACTGTCCTCAATGTCGGTGCGCGCGTGGACCGGGGTGGGTCCGGCGCTACTCTCTGCCCTTGACGCGACGATTGATCCGGGCGCCGACCGCGCGCCGGAGCGGGGAGGGGGAGGGGGCATGGGCGCGGACATCCTGCCGGGGTCGTTGCCGATGGAGCTGCGTCGCGCGACGAGGGACCTGCACGCGGCGGCGGAGGCTCATCGCGGTCACGCGGCCCTGCTGACGGGGAGCGCGCCGATGGCCATGTACCTGGACCAGTCGGCGCAGACGTGGCTGGTGCAGCGGGCGATGGACATGGCGCTGACGGCGCAGCGCACGCACCCGCAGCTGGCCGCGCTGGTGCGGGACTACCACCTGCGCTCGGAACCCCTCGAGGCGGCGCTGCGCGGCAGCGGACGGGACCCCTCGGCGGTGGTCCCGCTTGCGTCAACCCGGGGCTTCCTCGGCACGATCGAGGCGGGCGGGGGGAACGCGGCGATGCTCATCGGGATCCTCTACGTGCTCGAGGATTCGACCAATGGCGGCCGGTTGATCGGGCAGGTGATCAAGCGGGCCTACGGGCTGGCGGACGACACCGCCGTGCGCTGGCTGAATCCGCACGGGGCGGCCCAGCCCGAGCGGTGGCGGCTGTTCCGCGAGGCCCTGGCCGACCTGGCACTCTCGCCCGAGCAGCACGCCACCGTCACCCGCGCCGCACGCGGCACCTTCTCGTGGGCCATCGGCGTTCTGGACGAGCTGTGCGTCATCCACGGGGTGCGGTCGGCGTAGGGCGGCGTCAGAGCAGATTGTGCGCGACGATCGTCCACACGACGAGCACCGCCAGGGCCGTCGGGATCCCCAGGATCCCCGCGTCCTGGAGCTCCAGGTCCAGCTCGCTGTGCACCAGCACGACGCAGACGAGGGCCGGCACGCCGAACCGGAGCAGCGTCGTGGGCATGCCGCCGACCAGCGCCAGCCCCCCCACCAGGAGCACGAGCGTCAGGAGCGTCCCCGAGACCACCGCCGCCAGTTGCACGGCGACCAGCCTCAACGGGGGATCGAACCCGAGGAAGACCAGCCCGCAGAAGACGTAGATGACCCCCGCGGCCAAGGTGCCGCCCCCGACCCCCGCCGCGACCGCCAGCAGCCCGTCAACCCCGGCGGAGAACCCGAGCAGGACGGCCAGCGGGAGCATGCACGCCCCGGCGATGACGGCGGGACGGAGGTACGCCCGGCGCGCGACGCGGCGCGAATCCTGCTCCTCGCGGACACGCCGGACCTCGCCCCTGGTCAGGAGCATGCCGCACTCGGGGCACCGGGCCTTCTTCAGGCCTCGGAGGTCGTAGCCGCACGATGGGCACCCGGACGAGCCCAGGCGGGCCTCGATCCCCGGGGCCGCGACCCCAGGGATGGGCGCCGGGGACGGGTCGTAGGGCGCGACCCCGATCGGCCCCGCGTCGTCGGCCAGGGGGATGGTGCCGTCGGGCGGCGGCTGAGGGGCCCGCGTCGAGGCGCAGTCGGCGCACACGTAACGCCCCTGGCGGTCCTTCTGTCGGGGCTTGTTCGAGCAGTCCTCGCCACAGCGGGAACAGATCTTGGCCTGGATCGGCGTGGACATGGCGTGCTCCGAGTCTGAGGCAATATACCGGCGGGCCGGCGCGCCGGTTACGCTCCGGGCGATGGAACCGACGCCCCTGCGCTATTTCCGGGCCATCGCCGCCGCCGGGCACCTGACCAGGGCCGCCCGCGGGCTGGGCTTCTACATCCGCGAGGCGGCGAGCGTGGCGGTGGCGTTCGAGAAGGCCCTGAAGACCGTGCCACGACTGCCGCGGCCCTGACCGACAGTCGTGTCCTGGGATCGCAAAGGTCCAATCGTGCCACGACTGTCGGGGCCCTGACCGACAGTCGTGTCTTGGGATCTCAAGAGCACGACTGTGCCCCGAGCGGCACAGTCGTGGCACGGTACCACCCGGACACGACCGTGCCACGACTGTCGGGGCCTTGACCGGCAGTCGTGTCCTGGGATCGCAAAGGTCCGACCGTGCCACGACTGTCGGGGCTCGGACCGACAGTCGTGTCCTCAAGTCGCAAGAGCACGACTGTGCCCCGAGCGGCACAGTCGTGGCACGGGAATCACCCGGACACGACCGTGCCACGACTGTCGGGGCTCTGACCGACAGTCGTGTCCTCAAGTCGCAAGAGCACGACTGTGCCCCGAGCGGCACAGTCGTGGCACGGGAATCACCCGGACACGACCGTGCCACGACTGTCGGGGCTCGGACCGACAGTCGTGTCCTCAAGTCGCAAGAGCACGACTGTGCCCCGAGCGGCACAGTCGTGGCACGCCGGAGTCGTGTCTTGGGATCTCAAAGGCACGACTGTGCCCCGAGCGGCACAGTCGTGGCACGCCGGAGTCGTGTCTTGGGATCTCAAAGGCACGACTGTGCCCCGAGCGGCACAGTCGTGGCACGCCGGAGTCGTGTCCTGGGGTCTCAAGAGCACGACTGTGCCCCGAGCGGCACAGTCGTGGCACATGCATCACAGTGATGCGTGGCAGGGATTTCATTGACTTGATTCATGACTGACGGGGACCGATGCTTAGGATCAGCCCCCCATCCGGAGTTCCGCCATGGCCCGCAACCCGTTCAACTCGCGTTCGACCCTCACCGCCGCCGGTCGGTCGTACACGTACTTCGACCTCAACGCGCTGGTCCGCCAGAAGGTCGGGCACGTGTCCACGCTGCCCTACTCGATCCGCGTGCTGCTGGAGAGCATGCTGCGGAACGTCGACGGGTTCGTGGTGACCGACGACGACGTGGTGGGGCTGGCCAACTGGAACGCCGGGCGCCCCGCGCCGGACGAGGTGCCCTTCATGCCGGGGCGCGTGGTGCTGCAGGACTTCACGGGCGTGCCCTGCGTGGTGGACCTGGCCGCCATGCGCGACGCCATGAGGGCCCTGGGCGGCGACCCCAACGCCATCAACCCCCTGGTCCCCTGCGACCTGGTCATCGACCACAGCGTGCAGGTCGACGCCTTCGGCACCAAGACGGCCCTCACCATCAACTCGCAGAAGGAGTTCGAGCGCAACAACGAGCGCTACGAGTTCCTCAAGTGGGGGCAGCAGAGCCTGGCCAACTTCCGCTGCGTGCCCCCCGCCACGGGCATCGTGCACCAGGTCAACCTGGAGTACCTGGCCCAAGGCGTGCTCACGGCTCCGGACCGCGGCGGCGGCGCGAGCCCCGTCGCCTTCCCCGACTCCTGCGTCGGCACCGACAGCCACACGACCATGATCAACGGGCTGGGCGTGGTGGGCTGGGGAGTGGGCGGGATCGAGGCCGAGGCCGTCATGCTCGGGCAGCCCATCTACATGCTCACCCCGGAGGTCATCGGCTTCCGCCTCAAGGGGCGCCTGCCCGAGGGCGCCACCGCCACCGACCTGGTCCTCACCGTCACCGAGATCCTCCGCAAGAAGGGCGTGGTGGACAAGTTCGTGGAGTTCTGCGGCGAGGGCCTGGCGGCCCTGTCCGTGCCGGACCGGGCCACCATCGCCAACATGGCTCCCGAGTACGGCGCCACCATGGGCTTCTTCCCCGTCGACCAGGTGACGCTCGACTACATGCGCTTCACGGGGCGCGATGAGTCCACGGTGGCGCTCGTCGAGGCGTACTGCAAGGCGCAGGGGCTCTTCTGGACGCCCGGGACCGCCGAGCCCGAGTTCACCGACCTGCTCGAGCTGGACCTCTCCACGGTGCAGCCCTCGATGGCCGGGCCCAAGCGCCCGCAGGACCGCGTCACGCTCCCCAACGTCAAGGGCGCGTGGCTGAAGGAACTGACGGACAGCTTCGGCAAGAGCGCCCCGGGCGAATCCGTCAATCTCAACCGCTGGGCGGGCGAGGGGGGCGGCACCGCCGGCGCCGAGGTGAACCCCGCCGACCCGGCCAACGACCCGGGGTGCGCGGGCGTGACCGTCACGCGCGACGGCAAGGCGTACAAGCTGCACCACGGCGACGTGGTGATCGCCGCCATCACCAGCTGCACCAACACGAGCAACCCGGACGTCATGATCGCCGCCGGGCTGGTGGCCCGCAAGGCCCGCGCGAAGGGCCTCACGTCCAAGCCCTGGGTCAAGACGAGCCTGGCCCCGGGCTCCAAGGTCGTGACCGAGTACTTCGACAAGGGCGGGCTGAGCGCCGACCTCGACGCCCTGGGCTTCAATACCGTGGGCTACGGGTGCACGACGTGCATCGGCAACTCCGGGCCCCTGCCCGACGAGATCGAGGGCGCGATCAAGCGCGGCGACCTGGTCGTCGCCAGCGTGCTCTCGGGCAACCGCAACTTCGAGGGGCGCGTGCACCCGCAGGTCAAGGCCAACTACCTGGCCAGCCCGCCCCTGGTCGTCGCCTACGCCCTCGCCGGCAGCGTGCAGGTGGACCTGGGCAAGGACCCGATCGGCAAGGGCAAGGACGGCAGGCCCGTCTTCCTGCGCGACCTCTGGCCCTCGCACGCCGAGGTGCAGGCGGTCAAGGCCGCGTGCGTCTGTGCCGACCAGTTCCGGGCCCAGTACGCCAACGTCTTCACGGGCAACCCCACGTGGAACCGGGTGCCGGTCAGCAAGAGCGAGCTCTACCGCTGGAGCGACCAGAGCACCTACATCCAGAACCCGCCCTACTTCGCCGGCATGAAGGAGACGCCCGGCACGCCCGTGCCGATCAGGGGCGCCCGCTGCCTGGTCTTCGTCGGCGACAGCGTCACCACCGACCACATCTCCCCCGCCGGCGACATCGCCGAGAACAGCCCCGCCGGCGAGTACCTCAAGGGCCTGGGCGTGCCCAAGTCGGCGTTCAACAGCTACGGCAGCCGACGCGGCAACGACCGCGTCATGACCCGCGGCACCTTCGCCAACGTCCGCGTCAAGAACAGGCTCGCCCTCGACCCCGCCACGGGCAAGATCAGGGAGGGCGGCTGGACCCGCGACATGAGCAAGGCCGGCGCGGACAAGGTCGACTGGATCTACAACGCCAGCCTCAACTACAAGCGCGAGGGCACGCCCCTGGTCGTGCTCGCGGGCAAGGACTACGGCATGGGCTCGTCGCGCGACTGGGCCGCCAAGGGCACGCTGCTGCTGGGCGTCCGCGCCGTGATCGCCGAGTCCTTCGAACGCATCCACCGCTCCAACCTCGTGGGCATGGGCGTGCTGCCCCTGTGCTTCATGCCCGGGCAGTCGGCCCCAAGCCTGGGGCTCGACGGCAGCGAGACGTTCGACGTCCACCTCCCCGCCAGCAACCAGGGGCTGGTCGAAGCCCGCTGCGAGGTCAAGGTCACCGCCACCAAGCCCGACGGCAAGAAGGTCGAGTTCGCCGCCCGCTGCCGCATCGACACGCCCGTCGAGGCCGAGTACTACCGCAACGGCGGCGTGCTCCAGACCGTCCTGCGTCGCCTGCTCAACGAGAGCCGCACGCCCGCGGAATCGCGGTAGGCGCCCCCTCCGTCAGCGGCGCCGGGGCGGGTTCGTGGCCCGCGACGACCCGTCGCTCTCAACTCGGCGGCAGAACGTGCGCCCCAGGCTCGCCGCGCGACTGGGGAGTTCGCCCCGATTGAAGGCGTTTTCGCTCACCGGCGATGGCCGGGTGGCAGGTCCGGGAATCCTGTGGCATGGTGGGTGTGCCAATACCCGTGGGGCCCCCCCGGGCCCGCCGTTCCCGAGGGAACTCGAAAGCGAAGGCGGTTCATGCTGCACAAGGCGGCGCGCAGGCTGATCGAATGGGTCACGACCGGCCTGGCGTGGCTGGCCCTCCTGATCGCGGGGCCGACGGCGTTGGACTAAGGGCGACCCCGGTCGGTCACTGGGCCGCACCCTCCACGCCCCGCATGGGCTTGTGGCGCGGCTGGGACGAGTTCATGCGGTCCGCCTGCTCGACCAGAAGGACGCGCAGGTCGGCGTGGTCGCGGCTGATCATGCCGCGGAGGGCGTTGCTCGAGACACGAGTCGCGGCGGCGTTCTCCTCGGACACCAGGAGTCCCTGTGTAGACACGGACAGCCGGTAGGGCCCGCCGTTGGGGACACCGTCGAACCGGAACTCGCCCTCGGGCCCGGCCCAGGCCCCCCAGCCCAGCCAGGCTTGCTCGTGCGAGAACGACACCCACGCCTCCTTGCGGAGGGGCTCGCCGTCGGGCCCCAGCAGCCGCCCCGCGACCATCCGGCCCGCGTCGGCCTTGAGGTCGCCGGCGTTGAGCACCTGATCATCCGCGGGCGTCTTGAGCGCCATCGCGGGAGCGCAGAGGGCGAGGTCGTTGCCCCACGCCGGCGCGCTGAGCCACCAGTCCGATTCGGCGGGCACGTGCTCGAAGACGAAGGCGCCGTCGGACCCGGTCCGCGCCCGTCGGCGCAGGGGGAAGTCGCTGCCGAGGGAATCAGGAGGGGCCAGGTCGAACCAGGCGCCTTCCATGGGGCCCTCGGGGCCGACGAGCCTCCCAACGACGCGGCTTCCCGCGGCGACACGAACCTCCACCTCGGCGCCGTCGAGGCCGGCCCGGACGGCGGAACTCGGCGCGAAGCCGTCGGCGAACACGCGAAGGTCGACGGCGGAGGGCACGCCGCGAATGCCCGCGATCCCGATGATGTCGAGTTGGGCCCCGCCGTCGGCCTCCGTCCAGGCCGCGGAGCGGGCGAGCGGGGGGCCCCAGCCGCTGCTGCGGCCCTCGAAGCGGAGGCGAGTAGGGAGGATGAGCGCCCCTTCCACGGGGCGGCCCCCGGCGTCCCTGACGCGAACGCGGACGCGGCCGACGACCGCACCATCGTCCGGTTGGTCGGCAAAGACGGGGTCTGGCGCCAGACCGCGGAACGCTGTAACCGACGTGCCGGCCCGCGGGTGGAAGGTGGCCACCCAGACTCTGGCGGCGGTGCCGGAGATCGGGAGCGCGTACCGGCCCTGGTCGTCGGCGCGCGTCCAGAGGCCCAGGTCGCGGTGCCGCTCGATCCACGCGGCCCCCGCTTCGTCCACCGAGACGGATGTGATAAGGACGAGGGCGCCCGGGGCCGGGGTCTCGGCGCTGCCCGCGCGCCACTCCAGGGGCGGGGCCGCCAGTGCCGCCGCCGCCACGAACGCCAGGCACCCGATCATCGCGCCCTCCCTTCGATCCCGCCGAGTTCGGGCGGCACGGGCGGGTCGTCGTGCCGCGGCCGCGGCGGGCGCTTGGTCGTGGTCTCGATCAGCAGGCCCCGAAGGTCGGCGTCGATCCGCCCCACCAGCATGTTCTCGTTCAGGCGGTCGGCGCTGGGGTTGCGGTGCGAGACGAAGATCCCGGGGGCGTGCAGCGAGATCGAGAACTCGCCCGGGGCGGCCTCGCCGAACTCGAAGGCCCCGTCCTCGCCCAGGTCCACCGTCAGCCCATCCCACGCGTTCGCGACCGAGAGCGAGAGCTTGGCGCCCGGCGGGATCCGCCCGCCCTCTGGCGGCAGCACGCGCCCCGAGACCCGCACGCCGCGCACCACCGCCACGTCGCCGACCTCGACTTCCTGCCCCTCGCGCTCGACGCCGATCACCCTGGGCGGCGTGCACCCGCCGCCCAACTGCGAAGTGGACGCGGTGAGCACGTAGCGCTGCCCCGGCAGCACGCCGGCGAAGGCGAACCCGCCCTTCTCGTCCGTCGCGATCACCTGCCGGTCGAAGCACACGCGCCCTCCGCTCTGGTCGGCGACCAGCGTCACCTCGACGCCGGGCACGGGCGTGCCGTCGCGGACCAGGCGACCCGCGACGCCCGCCCCCTCGCCCACGCGCAGCTCGTGGACATGCGCCCCCGGCGGGCGCGACATGAAGCACGTCCGCGCAAACCCGCGGGCCGACACGGAGAGGTTCATGCCGACGATGGGCTCCTTGTAGGTGAGGGCGAAGCGACCGTCCTCGTCGGTGACGTCGAGCGGGTCGAGCCCGTCGCACAGCCCGCCGCAGCCGCCGGTCGCGGTCATGACCATCTCGGGAACGACTATCGCCCCCTCGACGGGCTCGCCGGCGGCGTCAAGCACGCGCCCGCGCACGACGCGGTCGGGGGGCAGCGCCTCCGGATCGCGCGGGGTCAGGGAGACCTCGACGGGCATCCCCTTGGCCGGGTTGATCGCGACGGTCCGGGCCGCCAGATGGCCCTTGGCGACGACGAGGAGCTCGAACTTGAGCGTGTCGTCGAGCCCCTCGATGGTCCAATCGCCGTGCTCGTCCGTGCGCGTGCGTCGCCCGCAATCCAGGTAGCAGGAAGGGCAGTAGTAAGCGACGCCCGTGATCGGGAAGGCGCGATAGACCATCACCGTCGCGCCGGCGACCGGCGCCCCCGCGGAGTCCACGCGCCCGCGGAGTGTCGCCGCCGGTTCCGCGATCAAGACCCGGACCAATGTCGTCAACGCCAGGATCGCAGCCAACGCGGGCACACGCATGCAACACCTCCGCCCCGGATTCCTTGCACCACCCGCGCCAGCATACCGGATTATTGCCTCCGCTGCCGCGGGGGCCGGTCCGGCGCGCCGTCAGCGGGTTCGGCATCCTGTGGCTCTGTGGGAATCCGCGGCCCGCACGCCGAGCCTGGGCGAGTCTTCGAGCAAGGGCTCGGGTGGTTTGGTTCCGATCCGAGCCTTCGTCGCAGAGCCTCCTCAGGCTCGGCGTGGTTGGAGGGGGTTTCCGCGGAGCCAGATCCTGTCGCATGGGCAGCGCCCGTGGCGCTCCCTCCAGACCAGGAGACCCCCCATATCGCCCGTGGTACCCGCAGCGCCCGCCCGCGCCTTGGTGCCCGTTCTTCCGACCCACGCCACGAGTGGCGTGTGTCGGAAGTCCGTGGACGGAGCGCTCCGGGTGCCACGGGTCATCGGGCGCTTCGCCCGATGACCCGTGCGGCTGTCAACGCCCGTCCGGACGCCGGCACGGGCGACCGCCGGGCGGCTCGCCCGTGGCACCCGGCGTGCCACGACTGTTCGGCTCGGCGAACAGTCGTGCGTCCGTCGCCCGACACCGCGTCCCTCGCAGGACACGACTGTGCCCCGAGCGGCACAGTCGTGGCACCCGGCGCATTCTTCCAACTCACGCCACGAGTGGTGTGTGTCGGAAGTCCGTGGACGGAGCGCTCCGGGTGCCACGGGTCATCGGGCGCTTCGCCCGATGACCCGTGCGGCTGTTCGACGCCCGTCCGGACGCCGGCACGGCCAACCACAGGGTGGAGACGCCCGTCAACCGGCGCGACGGGCAGGACTGCATCGTCCTCCCCAGCGTCCCCAACGACGTGGCCAGGAGGCTCTTCCCCAAGGGCTGCACCGAGGTCAAGCCCCACCTGCGCGTGACGCCCCAGCCCAACCGCCGAGGCCCTCAGGCCCGCGACAGGTTCTCGTGGCTGACCAGCAGGTCGAGCGTCTGGCACACCGTCGCCACGTCCTCCTCCGTCATCGAGTTGAAGAAGGGGAGCGCGATCGTGCGCTGGCTGACGCTCTCGGCGATGGGGAACATGCCGGGCCCCGTCCCCAGCCGCTCGCGGTAGAAGGGCTGGAGGTGGATGCACGGGAAGTAGTCGGCGGCCCCGATGTCGTGCCGACGGAGCCCCGCGACGATCCGGTCGCGCTCCTCGGCCCGGTACGTCGTCGCCAGCCGCACCACGAACACGAACCAGCTCATCAGCGTCTCGGGCAGGATCGTGGGCAGGATGAAGGAGCGGTTGTCCATCAGGCGGCGCACGTAGCGGTTGGCGACCTCGTTGCGGCGGTGGACGATGTCGGTCAGGCGGCGCATCTGGGCCACGCCCAGGGCCGCGTTGAGCTCGCTCAAGCGGAAGTTGTACCCCAGGCGCTCGTGCCGCAGCCATGAGCCCGTGGGCGTCCCCCCCGCCGACGCCACGCCCGGTTGCCCCAGGGGGCGCCCCTGGTTCCGCATCGATCGGCACAGCTCCGCCAGGCGCTCGTCGTCGGTGACGATCATGCCCCCCTCGCCCGTGGTGATCTGCTTGTTGGGGTAGAAGGCAAAGACGCCCGCCCGCCCGAAGGACCCGGCGGGCCGCCCCTTGTACTCGGTCCCCAGGGCCTCGCAGCAGTCCTCGATGAGCGGGATCTCGTGCCGGTTGGCGATCGCCTCGTAGCGGTCCATGGAGGCGGGGTTGGCGAAGGTCTCGACGGCGAGGATGGCCCTGGTGCGGGGCCCGATCCGCGCCTCCACCTGCTCCGGGTCCATGTTGAGCGTCTTGGGGCAGATGTCCACGAAGACGGGGGTGGCCCCCGTGAAGAGCACGCAGTTGCTGGAGGCGATGAACGAGAAGGGCGTGGTGATGACCTCGTCGCCCGGGCCGATGTTCAGGGCCATCATGAGCAGGTGGAGCCCGCTGGTGCCGCTGTTGCAGGCGACCCCGAAGCGGCGCCCCGCCCGGGCCGCCACCGACCGCTCGAACTCCTCGACCATGGGCCCGATCGACAGGCGGCCCGAGCGCAGGGCCTTGAGGACCAGGGACTCCTCCAGCTCCGTGATGTCGGGTCGGCTCAGGGGGATCTCGTGGTGCGCCATGCTCCCTCCATCGGACCGCGGGCGGAGGATCCTCCCCCGCGTGCGGGCACGATAGGGACGGCGCCTCAGGCGCAGCGGACCAGGTCGTGGTGCAGGCGATCGACCAGCCCGCGGAGCGTGGCCCCCCCGAACTCGGGCCCGAACAGGGCCACCAGCAGCGAAGAGCCCGACGCCGACTCGTCCTCGATCTGGCGGGCCAGGCGCTGGTGGGCCGTGACGATGGTGGAGTGGTTGGGCCGACCCGTCGCCCGGGCGATCTCCGGGAAGCTGGCGGTGGTGAGCCTGCGGGCCAGCAGGGCGGTGATGGAGCGGGCCAGCACCACGCGCTTGTGCCGCCCCGAGCCCGCAAACTCCGTCAGGCCCACGCGCAGGGCCTTGCACACCGCGTCGGCGATGGCCTCGACCGGGATGGGGCGGCGCGGGCGGTTCGCGCTCGGCGCCCGCTCCCCCTCCGACAGCCCCAGGGCCTTGCTCACGACCGCCAGCCCCACTCCGCCGTCCGCCCCGGCGCAGCCGGGCAGGAGGCGGGCCACGGCCTCGGTCTGCACCAGGAGCCCCTCCAGCTCGCGGACCGACCCGCGACCGCTCGGGCCCAGGCTCCGCTCCGCCAGGTACCGCGCCGCCGGCTCGTCCATTCTCAGCCCGCGCCGCTCGGCCAGGGCGCGCACGAGCCGCACGCGCAGCTCCGGGTCGGGCGGCTCGATCCGAACCACCATCCCCGACATGAACCGCGAGACCAGGCGCTCCCCCAGCCTCTGCACCTGCCGCGGGTGCTCGTCGCTGGCCAGCGCCACCAGGGCCCCGTCCAGGTCGATGGCGTCGAGCGTGTGCAGCAGTTCGTTCTGCGTCGCCTCCTTGCCGGAGACGAAGTGCACGTCGTCGATGCACAGCAGGTCGAGCCGGCGGTAGTTCCGCCGGAACGCGTCCACCCGCCCCTCGCGGACCGCCGTGATGTACTCGTTCGTGAACGCCTCCGCCGTCGTGTACCGGACCGACGCCCCGGGGTTGAGGCGCGCGAACCGTTCCGCGATCCCCTGCAGCACGTGCGTCTTGCCCATCCCGCACTCGCCGTGCACGAACAGGCTGGCGAACCCCAGCAGACGACGCGTCTGGACCCGGTCGCCCACGCCCGCCTGGGCCATGCGCGCCGCCGCGGCGTGCGCCAGGCGGTTGGAGTCCCCCACGATGAAGTCGTCCAGCCGCAGGTAGCGCCCGGACGGGCCGCCCCCGTGGTCGCGCCCGGTCCGCTTGACGGGCGGGCGGGCCCCGCCCCCGGACCGCGCCGGCGCGGGCCGCGGCTCCGGCGCCACGCCCCGGTCCACCTCGACCGCCCACCCCGCGTCGTGCCCCGCCGACAGGTCCGGCAGCGCCTCCACCACCGCCCGCCGGAGCTGCTCCCCGAACCGCTTGCGGATGACGTTGGCCTGGTAGGTCGTCGGCACCGTGACCACGAGCTGCCCGTTGGCGAGGGCGAACCGCGCGTCCTGCCCGAAGAACCGGGCGAACGCCCCGTCCCCCACCCCCTCGCGCAGACGCGAGGTCACCAGCTCAAGGGGCTCGGCCAGGCCCGCCGCGTGCCCCGCACCGTCCGTCGAAGCGCAACGCGTTCCCAAGGCGTCACACCTTTCCGCGGAGATCCGCCCCACGCCCACCCGCCCGCGGCGTCCGCGCGCACGGATCCCCGCGCGCTCGGGCGTCGCACCGGGTCGAGCACCCACCGACTCCGAGCCCTCCGTCCGATTCCGCCGCCGACCCGGCCCCCCCTCCAACGCGCGCACCACCCCCGCGAGCGCGTCACCACCAGCGCTCCCGAGTGCGGGCGCACCACGCCGCAAGCCTTGGCGTTGCTCGCCGGGCGAGCCCCGCGGACCGGGCGTTCCAACGGATCGAATGAGGGGGGCGGCCTTGCCGGAGACGTCGGTCGAATCCGTGACCGATCGACACCAAGGTAGCCCATGCGATCCGGGAGAGCAACCGCCCGATCGTGCGCGCGGGGGTCGTGATCGCGCACCGGATCAGTGATCGCCGAGACTTGCGCGCGTGAAGAAAAACTTCTCCACCGCGACGGCGCGGCCTTGCGCAAAGACTGTGCAAAACCCGGCGGTTGCCGTCAGAGGGGCCTGACGTACGCGACACGCTCCGCGTACCCGCGGAACCCCGCCCGCTCGTACAGCCGCAGCGCCGGCGTGTTGCGCCGGTCCACGGCACAGACCAGCTCGACGCCGGGCGACCCCTGGGGCGTCGGCGTGCACAGGGCGCGCACGCCCAGCGCCAGCAGCCTCGGCCCCACGCCCTTGCCGCGCAGCGCCGGGGAGAGCCCGAGGTACACCAGTTCCGAGCTCGCCGTCTCCGGGCACCGCGCCATCAGCAGGCACCCCTCCGGTTGATCGTCCAGGTACGCCACCCACCACAGCGCGGGGTCCCACACGCCCGTCGACCGGTGAGATTCGAGGATGTCCCGGGTCGGGCGAAGTCCGCACAGCTCCGGACAGTCCAGCGTGCCGATGTAGCTGCGGTCCAAGGCCCGGACCAGGTCGCCCTCGGCGTCCCGCCCCCCACCGATCCGGTCGAATCGCTCCACGCGCACCCCGTCGGGCCACTCCGGATCGGCAGCCCCACGCTCGCCGTCGAGCAGCCGCGCCGGACGGCGCATGTACTTGAGCGACCCCACGCACCGGAACCCGGCCCCCTCCAGGGCCGGGGGCGCCCAGGCGTCGCGCGGCTCGGGGAGCATCTGCGCCAGGCACACCCGCCCCGCCATGTTCGCCGCGAGCCAGGCGCACGCGTGTTCCAGCAGGCTCGACCGCTCCCGGGCCGCCTCGGCGCGGTCGGAGTCGCCGCCCGCCGGGGGCTCGGAGACGAAGAACGCCACGGTCCGCCCCGTGCCGGGGACCGCCAGCACCGCCTGCCGGACCACGGCCTCGCCGCCCTGCCCACCCCCGGGCTCGCCCAGCGCCCCCCACACGAGCGAGAGGTCGATGCCGTGGCTGGCGGCGCTGTCGATGAAGCGTCGGGCCGCCGCCGACACGTCGGACGACCGCTGGGGGACGAGGCGTCGGGCCGCCGCAGGCAGCAGATCCGGCCCGATCCGGACGATCCGGGCCCCTTCCGCGACCGGCTTGTCGACGCCTGGGGTGTGCATCCGCGGGTGGTCCCGGGCCTGGGCGGGGGTTGGGCCGGGGCCCGGGGACCCCGCCCCCGGTTTGACGCGTGGGCGCCGCCCCGTACACTGCTCGGCTCGGGACGACTCTAGGACCACGCCGCGACCCTCAACCCCGGCGCCACGGACCACGCACCATGCCCAGCCCCGCCTCCATGACCCGTCGGATCGCCCTCGCCGCGCTCGCCTCGGCCACGCTGCTCCTCCCCGTCGCCGGCGCCACGCTGGGCGCGGGCGTCGCCCTCGCCGCCCCGGAGCCGGACCCGATCCCGCGCCGCTGGCAACTCAGCCTTGACATGGGGCCCCTGCGCCTCATCACCATCGAGCAGGAGGGCGGCGAGCCCCGGGCGTACTACTACCTCACCTACACCGTCACCAACGCCTCGGGCAGTGACGTCCTCCTCGCCCCCATCTTCGAGCTGGTCTCGGGCGATGCCCAGATCCACCGCTCGGGGCGCGACGTGCCCGCCGACGTCACCCGCATCATCCTCGAACGCCTCAACAACCCCTTCCTCCAGGACCAGATCTCGATCATCGGGCTCCTGCTCCAGGGCACGGAGAACGCCAAGGAGGGGCTTGTGGTCTGGCCCGCCGACGACCTCAAGCCCGGCAGCCTCTCCGTCTACGCCGCGGGCTTCTCCGGCGAGATGCGCACGATCGACGTGCCCGACCCCAAGACCGGCAAGCCCTCCCAGATCACCCTCCGCAAGACCATGATGGTGCGCTACGACGTGCCCGGCGAGATCGACCGCCGCGGCGACCGACCCGTCGAGCCCATGGAAAAGCGCTGGATCCTGCGCTAATTCCCGCTCTGGAAGCCGCTCGCGTCGCGGCCTATCGTCCCTGCCCGAGATCGCCCCCTGTCAGGGGAACATCAGGGCATCCGACGGAGTTCCAGGCATGGCGCACAAAAAGGGACAAGGCTCCACCCGCAACGGGCGCGACTCCAACCCCCAGTACCTGGGCGTCAAGCTCTACGGCGGCGAGACCGCCAAGCCCGGCTCCATCCTCGTCCGCCAGCGCGGCACCCCCATCAAGCCCGGCTTCAACGTCCGCGTCGGCAGCGACGACACCCTCTACAGCGTCGCCGACGGCAAGGTCCTCTTCCGCGGACGCACCGTCCACGTGACCCCCACCGACGCCACCGCCCCCTGCCCGGCCTGGCTCAAGAACTGAGCCGACCCGCCAGACTCAATCGCACCGACCCCGGCCCGGCGCCGGGGTCTTTGTCTTCTGCGCACCGGAATCCGAGCCCTCTCGCGCCTCAGCACCCAGCGTTGAAGCCGCTGAGGAACGCGAGGAAGTCGTCGAAGTCGACGGTTCCGTCCGCGTTCACGTCGGCGCACGGATCGAGCGTGTTGAAGTCGTTCAGGAAGCCGTGACAGGAGACCTGCTCATCGATGGCACCCCTCCGCCCGGCAGCCACTGGCCATCGCAGGGCTGGGCGTGGGCGTTCAGGGCGGCGATCCACGCCGCCATTACGAGGATCAGGAGCGTGCGCATGAGGGGCTCTCCCGTGGGGGCCGTCCGGCGCCAAGGGCCTTGGCGTGTCAACCGACTTGGCGTACCGAGCCCGTGGCCGCGGAGTTGCGGCGGGCCGCCGGGATCGCCCGGAAATGGTCCCCCCGGAATCGAAGGCGCCGACGGTCGCTGGGCTCCAACGGCGGACTCGGGGCCCGAACCCGCGGGAGGGGCAGGAAGCGCGGAAGGACCGGGTGCTGGAGCCCAGGATGGTCATGCACTCTGCCCTCGCCGCACGCGGGAACCCGCGCTCCAATCCGGCGCGTTCATGGGGCGGGCGGTCGCAGTTCAACCGGCCCCAGGCTCTGGATGGTCACGCGCCCGAGGCGTCGGCGGGCGAGGTAGTCGTTGACCCGGTCGAGCGTGACGGCGTCGACCGCCTCGACGATCTCGTCGAGCGTGCGGGCCCGGCCCAGGCGATGCACGTCCGAGGCCATGCCCGACGCCCGCGCCGCCGTCGACTCCCCCGCGAAGACCACGCGGCTCTTCATCCCCACGATGGCCCGTCGGAACTCGTCGGGCGTGACGGCGCCCGCGGGCGTGTTCAGCCGCGTCAGCTCCCCCATGAGCACGTCCAGGGACTGCTGGGCCTTCTCGGGGGTGGTGCCGACGTCGGCCATCACCATCCCGAAGTCGCGGTCGCCGGCGTAGCGGGCGTGCACCGAGTAGCACAGCCCGCGCTTCTCGCGCACCTCGGTGAACAGCCGACCCGACATCGTGCCCGAGAGCACGCTCATGGCGACCTTCTCGAGCAGGCTGTCGGCGTGCCCCTCGGGCGGAGCCTCGTGCATCACCACGATCTGCACCTGGTTGGTCTTGTCCGGCTCGTGGGCATACCCGCCCGGCGCCGTGCGGGCCACGACCGGCTCGGGCCGCTCGCCCGCCCAGTCGCCCAGGGTGTCGTCGATCGCGCGCCGGAGGGCGTCGGGGTCGGCGGCGCCGGCGATCGCGAGGATCGACCCGCCCAGCCCCGCCGCGCCGTTGGGGAGCGCCACGCCGCGCCACCCCGACACCAGCTCGTCGCGCGTGAGCGCCGCCAGCCCCTCGGGCGTGCCCAGCGACGAGCGCCCGAGCGGCTCGGGGAGGTGCCGGGCGCGGGCGGCCAGGACGGCGCGCTCCATGGGCTCGTCGCGCAGGGCCTCGATGGCGGCGAGGGCCAGCTCGCGGGCCGGCTCGATCGCCGACGCCTCCATCCGCGGGCGACGGGCCATGTCGGCCAGTCGCGGGAGGGCCTCGACGAGCCGCGTGCCCAGGCAGGTCATGCCCAGGCGCATGTAGAGCCCGCCGGCGTCGGCGGAGCGGTGGGCCCCGAGGCGGTCGAAGGCGTCCGCCTGGGCGCGCGAGTCCAGGTCCCCCGCGCCGCGCAGGAGCAGCTCGCTCCACATCGCGGCCCTCCCGAGGCGGTCGGCGGGGTCGTACGCCCCCCCCCCGGGCACCAGCCACGTCACCGCCGCCGAGCGCACGCCCGCGATGGGCTCGATCACGACTCGCATCCCGTTGGCGGGCAGGTAGGTCTGGATGGCGTCGCTCATCGGTGCTCCGTGGGTTCTCGGAACCCGGCGGGCAGTCTAGGGCCGGGCGCGTGCGCGCACGCGCGGCGCGGCACGCCCGGCACAGGCGACGCAGCTTGACCCCGCAGGGGACGCTTGGGCGCGCCGGGCGCCCCGAGCCCCACGCCACGGGTCGATGACAGCCCCAAGCGCGCCGGGGGCGCGCCCCTGCCCCAATGCGCCGCATCGTCGACATCGTCGCCATCCTCACCCTGCTCGCCGGCGGGCTCGGGCTGGGGTACTGGATGCTCCAGGCCAGGTCCGAGGAGGACCACGTCGCGCGCACGGCCGCCAACCTCCAGCGCCTGGACCGCGAGGTGCAGGTCCGGGCCGGCATGACGGGCGGGCCCGCGACCCGGAAGGGCTACCCCCGGACCATCGACCCGGAGTGGTTCGGGGACGATCCGCCCCGCAACGCGCTGCTGTCGGCGGGTCTGGCGGGGGAGCGCCCGTGGCTGGAGATCGCGCGCGAGGACCAGGCGGACCTGTCGGATCCGCCCGCGCGGATCGCGCTGACGAGCCAGGACGCCGCGTTCTGGTACAACCCGGCGCTGGGGATCGTGCGGGCCCGCGTGTCGTCGAACGTAAGCGACAAGCGCGCCCTCGAGATCTACAACCGCGTCAACGGCACGAGCCTCTCGTCGATCCACCGCCTGGTGCCCGTGGTCGACGAGGCGCCGGCGGTCGAAGCGTCGGCGCCCGCTCACCCCTGAGCGCGCGGGCCGTCGCCCCTTGAAAAAAGTTTTCCACACTCAAGACATCCGAGTTGCGATTCCGATAAGGTGTGCTAGGGTATTGAGGCCGCGATGGTTCGCGGCACGGTCGCACGTGGATTCGAGATCAATCAGGAGACGTCCGATGGCGAAGAAGAAAGCGAAGAAGAAGGGTGGCAAGAAAAAGGGTGGCCGCAAGAAGAAGAAGGCCTGACAACCCAGTGATTCAAGGCGGAAACGTCGCCCGCCAACCTACGCGGCGTCGGGCCCCGAAAGGGGCCTGAGAAACTGACCCTCGATTGCCTGTGGGCTCATGACGGGCCCAATCACGCGAGACCTTCGAAGAACCAATCTCGACCAAGCGACCACACCGCGGGGCCCATCCGGGCCCCGCGGTGCTTTTCTGGTGGCGGCGACGCCCCCGCCGGCCCAGAATGAGTCACCCCGGGGCGACCGTCGCTCCGGGCAACCCCGCCGGCGGACGAGCCGCCCGCGCGACGATGGGAGCCACGCGATCGTGAACGATCCCTCGCCAGAGCCCGCCCCCCACGCGCTCCTGCGCCGCTGGTACCGGGGCTGCTACGCCGCCGGCGAGCTGGTCCACCCCGTCCGCTACGTGCTCGACGAGCGCGGGCTCCCGGTCTCCGCCCTCCCCAGGGCGGCCCTCGGCCACCCCGACGCCACGCTCTTTGTCCCCGAGGAATCGGGCGAGAGCCTGCAACTGCATGTCCGCCCGGAGGTGATTGACCCGGACGCGGACCCCGCGGCCGACCGGTACCTCATCTACCACGGTCGCCCGGAGGGCGTGGCGTGGGCCCGATTGACCCTCATGGGCGCCCGGCTCGGGGGGCGCGTCTTCTCGCCGGAGGACGCCGCGACACCCAACCCGTGGTCGGCGATCGAGCCGGCCCTCTGCCGCCGGGTGAACGCGGACGTCGCCATCCTCATGCAGGCGGTGCGGACCAACGATCCCGGCGCCAAGGCCGTGGGCGTCGACCCGTGGGGGATGGACGTGCGCCTGCGCTGGGAGGTGGTGCGGGTCGCGTGGCCCGAGCCGCCCGACCCCGCGCCCGCGGAAGTCGCCGCCGCGATCGTCGAACAGCAACTGCGGCGCCTCACGCCGCCCAACCCTTAGGGACCGATGACCCGCCCCACCGCCCTCCGCGAGGCCCACGCCCACCTGCCCGCCCACGGGCGCGAGATGGGGTACCTGGCCCTGGGCGACTGCGTTGACCGGGGCGACGCCCTGGACCGCGTCGCCCGGCACGCCGCGGACCTCGACCGCCGCGCCGAGCCCGGCTGGCTCCTCGCCTCGGGCCTGCGTCCGGAGTCGTGGGCGTCGGCGCCGGGTGGCGCGGCGTGGCCCACCCGCGACGAACTCGACCGCGCCTGCCCCCGGCGCCCCTGCTTTGTCGGGGCCTTCGACCACCACTCGTGCGCGCTCAACTCCGCCGCCCTCGCCGCCTCAGGGTTCCACGACGCTTCGCCCGACCCCGAGGGCGGCGTGATCGCCCGCGACGCGCGGGGGCGGGCGACCGGCGTCCTGCTCGAATCGGCCTACGGCGCCGCCCGTGCGGCGATCCCTGAGCCGACCCGCCCCCAATGGAAGCGCTTCATCAAGGCCGCCGCCGACCACCTCGCGTCCCTCGGGTTCGTCGAGGTGCACGACCTGCTGACGCCGCCCGGCCTGGGGTCCATCCTCGCGGAACTGCACGACGAGGGCGCCCTCCCCGTCCGCGTGCTCCTCTACCGCCCCTGGCGGGAGCTGGACGACGAGGTCGCGGCGGCGGGGAGCTATCGGCGCGCGGGCGTCGACCTGGCGGGGGGCAAGCTCTTCGCCGACGGCACGCTCAACGCCGCCACCGCCTGGATGCTCCATCCCTACCGCGAGCCCGTCGCGGGCATGCTCCATGGCAAGCCGCTCGCCGCGCCCGCCGAGCTTGACGAGGCCCTGGCCGCCTGCCAGGCGCGGGGGCTTGAGCTCGCGGTGCACGCGATCGGCGACGCCGCAGTGCGGGCGACGCTCGACGCCAGGGCCCGCCGACCCGCCGCCCGCCTGCGGATCGAGCACGCCGAGCTGATCGACCGGGCCGACGTGCCGCGCTTCGCCGAACTGGGCGTGACCTGCTCCGTTCAGCCCTGCCACCTGCTCTACGACGCCGAGGCCCTGCGTCGCCGCTGCCCGGACCGGCTCGACCGCGTGCTGCCCCTGCGCGAGCTCATCGACTCGGGGTGCGGGCCCGGCGGGCTGCTCTGGTTCGGGAGCGACACGCCCATCGTCCGCCCGGACCCGGGCGACTCCATCGCCGCCGCGGTGCAGCGCCGGCGGGCCCAGGGCTCCCCCGCCGGCCCGGCGTGCGACCCCGTCGCCCCGGAGCAGGCCATCACCGAGGGCGAGGCGTGGGCGTGCTTTGGGGGGAGTGAACAGTGAGCAGCGGGACCGGCCTCTGGCCGGTGGGGCGGAGCCCCGGCGGAGTCAGGCCCGGGTCTCGACCACCACCGCCGTGCCGTAGCAGATGACTTCGGTGCCGGTCGCCGACCCGACGTCGGAGGCGTCGTAGCGCATGCCGACGACGGCGTTGGCGCCGATCTCCCTGGCGTGCTGGACCATGGCGTCGTAGGCCTGCTGCCTCGCCTGGTCGCACATGGTGGCGTAGGCCCCGATCCGCCCCCCGACGATCGACTTGAGCCCCCCCGTGATCCCCTGCACGATCGTCGGCGCCCGCACCGTCACGCCCCGGACCACGCCCAGGTACTTCGTGATGCGCTGGCCTTCGAACGCGAACGTGGTCGTGACGGGCATGGGCACGGCGATCCCCCGCGTGAGCCGAAATGGTAAGGGGGGGATGGGCGAAGGGACGAGCCCTCTGCGCCGGGGCGGGGGCGCTCCAGCCCCCGCCGGGGCCCGATAGGCCCCGACGCGGTCTGGAGGGGACGGCAGCGGCTCAGTCCCCCCGTTCGCGCCGGCGGTTCTTGAACCACTGCCAGATCTGCGCGAAGATCCCCGGCTGGCGGATGACCTTGAGCCCGCCCGTGAGCCCCTTGGGCATCGCGTCGCGCTGCTGCTTGGCCTTGGCGTCCTTGGCCAGCACGTGCCCGAGGCGCGTGGTCGGGTCGCCCGACCGCCCGGAGTACTTCTCATACATCAACGGATCGATGCCCATGACGCGTCTCCTTCGGGTCGCAGTCTAGCCGCCACGCCCCGGCGCCCGAAAGCGTAAAATCCCCGGGTTTGACCCCCGCGGCAAGGAGGCATCGATGCGGCCCGACATCCGGTACAACAACATCATCGACTCGGACGAGGCACGCAAGGCCCAGGCCGAGGCCGACCGGGCCCCGAGCCTCCCTGCCGAGCGCATCGACGCCGACAGGTTCTACATCACGCAGCACTACCACCTCTACACCCGCGAGAACCACGACGTGTGGCGTGAGATGTTCGACAGGCGCTGGGGCGTCCTCGAGGGGCAGGTCAGCCGCCAGTTCATCGAGGGGCTGAAGATCCTCCGCCTGACCCGCGACCGCATCCCCCTGCTGGACGACCTGGTCCTGGACCGCGACATCGAGATCGCCGGGGGCGCCAGGCTCGCCAAGGGCGCTCGCCTGGACGGCATCAACAGGTTCCTTCAGGCCCAGAGCGACTGGGCCTCCTACGGCGTGCCGGGGTACCTGCCCGCCAAGGCCTTCTTCGCCTGCCTGGCCCAGCGCGAGTTCCCCACCACCGTCCTCATCCGCCCCCGCGAGGTCATGGACTATCTCCCCGAGCCGGACATCTTCCACGACGTCTTCGGGCACGTCCCCCTGCACACCCTCAAGGTCTTCGCCGACTTCCTCCAGACCTACGGCAAGGCCGCCCTGCTCTGCGAGGACGAGCAGCACATCACGCGCCTGGGCCGCCTCTTCTGGTTCACCGTCGAGTTCGGGCTGATCCGCGAGGGGGGGCAGGTGAAGGTGTACGGCAGCGGGCTGGTGAGCAGCCACGCCGAGAGCGCCTACTCGCTCACCGGCTCCTGGGAGAAGAAGGGGCAGCGCGTCGCGGACTGCACGCCCCGCGACGTGCCGGAGTGGCGCCCCTTCGACCTGGAGCGGGTCTGCGAAACGGACTTTGAGATCGACCATTTCCAGCCCATCTACTACGTGCTCGAGAGCTTCGAGCAGCTCCGCGACGCCATGAACAAGTACGCGGAGCGCGTCATCGGCGAGACCGGGCTGGCCGCCGCCGGGCGTCGCTGAGGCGCCGGCCGCAAATCGGGCTTGCTTGCCGGCGCGGAATCGCTATCTTTTGAGCGCCGCGGTCGACGCGGCGCGGGGCGGTGGGGCCGGACGGGTGGCCGGACCACGTCGCCGGCACGCGCACCAGCGCGTGCACGGAGCCTTCTCCGGAGTTCCTCCGGCGACCGCGACGCCCCGCCCCTTCCCCACGGGCTCACACGGGCCCACGGGCGACAGGCCCCCCTCGCGGGGGAACGCAGCGCACCATGGCCGCGATCACCAGCAGCAGCATCGGCCCACCCTCCGCCCGCCTCGACCACCAGCGACGGGCCACCGACCGCCCCTCGCCCTGGACCCTCGACGACTCGGCCCGCCTCTACGGGCTCCACGACTGGGGCGTGGGGTACTTCGGCGTCAACGACAAGGGGCACCTGACGGTCCTGCCCGCCAAGGACCCCGCCCAGGCCATCGACCTCTTTGAGCTGGTCGTCTCCCTGGGCGAGCGCGAGATCGCCACCCCCGTCGTCATCCGCTTCCCGGACCTGCTCAAGCACCGCCTGCTCGAGCTCCGCGGGGCCTTCGACTCGGCCATCCGCGAGCACGACTTCCAGGGGGCCTACTGCTGCGTCTACCCCATCAAGGTCAACCAGCAGCGCCAGCTCTGCGAGGACATCCGCGACCTGGGCAAGGGCCTGGGCTTCGGGCTCGAGGCCGGAAGCAAGCCCGAGCTCCTCGCCGTCCTGGGCCTCACCGAGAACCTCCCCGACATGCCCATCGTCTGCAACGGGTTCAAGGACTCCGAGTTCATCGAGACCGTGATCCTCGCGACCAAGCTCGGGCGGCACGCCATCCCCGTCGTGGAGCGGTTCAGCGACCTGGAGCTGATCGTGCACCACGCCAAGCGCTACGGCGTCAAGCCCCGCATCGGCGTCCGCGTCAAGCCCTCCGCCCAGGGCGCCGGCAACTGGGAGTCCTCCTCGGGCATGCGCTCCAAGTTCGGGCTCTTCGTCTCCGAGCTCATCTACGCCCTCGACTACCTCAAGAAGCACGGCATGGCCGACTGCCTCAACATGATCCACTTCCACATCGGCAGCCAGGTCTGCGACATCCGGCACATCAAGGCCGCCGTCAACGAGCTCGCCCACATCTACGCCGAGCTCAAGCGCCTCGGCGCCGGCCTCGATACCATCGACATCGGCGGCGGGCTGGGCGTGGACTACGACGGCAGCCAGTCCGCCTGGGCCTCCAGCGTCAACTACACCGTCGCCGAGTACGCCCGCGACGTGGTCTACCGCATCAAGAGCGTCTGCGACGCGGCCGAACTCCCCCACCCCCGCATCATCAGCGAGTCCGGGCGGGCCATGGTCGCCCACTCCTCCATGCTCGTCATGGACGTGGTCGGCAAGAGCCGCTTTGCTTCCGACCCCGAGATGGAGGAGACCCGCGACGCCATGGCCCGCGAGAAGGAAGTCCCCCAGCCCGTCAAGGACCTGATCGAGGCCTACGAGAGCCTCCCCAAGGCCAATCTCGTCGAGGTCTACCACGACGCGGTCCTGGCCCGCGACGAGGCCATGAGCCTCTTCAACCTGGGGTACATGAGCCTGCCCATGCGGGCCGCGGTCGAACGCCTCTTCTGGGCCGTGGGGCGCAAGATCCTCAACCTCGCCTCGGCCCGGGGCGAGCTCCCCGACGACCTCACCGACCTCCCCCAGGTCCTCTCCGACATCTACTACGTCAACTTCTCCGTCTTCCAGAGCATGCCCGACCACTGGGCCATCGAGCAGCTCTTCCCCATCTGCCCCATCCACCGCCTGGGCGAGGAGCCCATCCGCCGCGGCATCCTGGCGGACATCACCTGCGACTCGGACGGGCAGGTCGACAAGTTCGTCGACCGCCGCGCCTCCAAGCCCGCCCTCGAACTCCACGAGCTCCGCGAGGGCGAGCACTATTACCTCGGCGCCTTCCTCCTCGGGGCCTACCAGGAGGTGCTGGGCGACCTGCACAACCTCTTCGGCGACACCCACGTCGTCCACGTCACGCTCGACGACACGCCCGGCGGCCCGGGATACTCCATCGACGAGGTCGTCGAGGGCGACCTGGTCAAGGAGGTCCTCGCCTACGTCCAGTACGACCACGAGGACCTGATCCAGGCCATGCGCCGCGACGTCGAGAGGGCCGTCCGCGCCGGCAAGCTCTCCGTCCCCGAGGGCCAGAGCCTCCTCAAGTTCTACGACCAGGGCATGGAGGGGTACACCTACCTGGAGTAGCAAGGGGCCAGACGACGAGGGCGCGGCCGACGCCGCCGCGCCCGACCGTGCCACGACTCCCGGGGCCCCGACCGACAGTCGTGCCTCCCGCCGACACGACCGTGCCGCACCGTCGTGGCACGCCGATTCACTCGGCCAACCGGGCCGCGACCGCGTCGAACACCCGGATCGACTCGGCGACCTCGCGCTCCAGCGTTGCGCCCGACCCCGTCTCGTACTCGATCGAGAGCACGCCGCGGAACCCCTGGCGCTTCAGCTCGCCGAGCATGGCCTCCATGCCGCACCCGCCCGTACCGAAGACGACGTCGGGCTTGTCCGTCTCCGAGCGCACCAGCGTGTCCTTGAGGTGCAGCGACACCAGCCGACCCTCGCACCGCTCCAGGCACTCCACCGGCGTCAGCCCCGACCGCAGCCAGTGCCCCACGTCGGCGCAGAACCCCACCCGCGACCCCAGATCCTTGATCGCCCGCAGCACCGCCTCGGGCTCCCAGTAGCGGCTGGGCCTGGGGTGGTTGTGGCAGGCGAGGCGCACGCCCGTCTCCTCCGCCAGCCGCGCCAGCATCGCCCACGCGCCCGGCTCCGGCTCGCACGTCATGGTCTCGATCCCGAGCCGCGCACAGAAGCCCAGGTGCGCCCGGGCTTCCTTCTCGTCGGCGCTCGGCTCCGTCACCCCGAAGCACGCCGCCCGCACGCCCGCCCGGTCCAGCGTCCCGCGCAGGCGTTCGACCGCGCCCGCGCCGAGCCCCGGCCCGACCTTCGACGCGTCGTTCGGCGCCAGCGCCTGCCCGGGGTACAGCTCGATGGTCCTGAGCCCCAGCCGCCCCGCCGTCTCCACCGCCTCGATGCAGGTGCGGTCGCGGAACGTCCAGGCCTGGCACCCCAGCCGCCAGCCCAGCCGCTCCGCCGCGGTATCATCGCGAGGCCCGAGCGCCGCCCGGACCATCGCCCGCGCCAGCCGCGGCGGCGCCCCGGCGACCACCCCGGCCCCCGCCGCCAGCATCGCCTTCCCGATCGCCCGACGCGAGATCCCCACGCCCGCCCCCCTCATGCCGCCTCCGCCGCCGCCTTGAGGTCCGCCAGGTCCTGCCGCATCATCTTCCGGCACGACCGCGCCATGAGCCCCATGAGCGGCGACAGAACCTTGGCCATGAACGACAGTGGCGTGGCGCTGAAAGTCATCTCCACCACCGACCCCGCCTCGTCGGGCCGCACCGCCAGCACCGACACGTAGTGGCACCCGTGGCTCCACGCCTCCACGGTGTACGACCGCGGCGGGTCGAACGCCGTGATCTCCATCTCCTCCGTCGCCTCCTTCCCGAACATCACGCGGGTCTCGCGGAAGCGCGTGCCCTTGCCGACCATGCCGGGCGTGAGCACCTCGAGCTTCGTGATGCCCTTGACCCGCCCCGCCGCGTGGGCCAGATCCGTCAGAACCGAGAAGGCCCGCTCGGGCGGGACGTCCATCGTCTCGATCGCGACCACCTGTTTCATGCGCTTCCCTCAGGGGGTTGGGGGCTCGAACACCGCGGTGTCGTCGGCGACGTTGGCCCTGACCTCGGCGCATTCCCTCACGGTGTGCGGCTTTTCGGCGCCGAGCGAGTAGACCTCGACTCGCGTGGGGACCCACACCCCGGCTTGCTCGCGGAACCCGCCGAATCTCGCCTCCGTCGCCACGATCTTCGAGCCGGGCCCGCGCCCCCGGTACCGCGCCGCGACCACGCGCCCGCTCAACCCGTCGATCCCAAGGGTCGTGGTCACGCCCTGCGCGTGCGCCTCCACGAGATCCGTACCGCCCTCGGTCCCGTCGAACCGGACCGTCAACCCGCCCTCCGCGAACAGGCGGAGCAGGACGATCGGGTCGTGGAGTAACTCGCGCTCCATCGCCTCGCGCTGGCTCTGGACCATGGGCCGCGCGTCGGCGCCGCCGAACCAGCCCCTCTCACCCGCCAGCGTCATCGACCACTCCCGCTCGTCCCACGCGTCCACGACGTGCAGGCCGTTCGGGAACCGGAATGTCCACGCCTGCCGGTGGGTGTACTCGCGCCCGCCCGACCTGACCCGCTGCGACTGCGCCAGCCGGAGGCTCGTGAGCCCCCGCACCGCCGCCCGCCCCCCCATCGCCGCCAGAGCGCGCTCGAGAACCGCCGCGCCCCGGCGGGCCTCCTCCGGCGAGGGCGCTGGCGCCGCGTCCGCACGCTCCAGCAGCGCCTCAGGATCCGCCAGGAACGTCGACCTGCACGCCTCGCTGGCGAACAGGTACAGCCGCCCGTCATGGACCGCGAACAGGTCCGTGCGCCCCAGGCCCGACAGCGGGCCCATCCGGGCGCACGCTCCCCCAAGCTGCACCTCGTACGTGCCGGGACGCGCCAGAAAAGCGGCCCGCGATGCCTCGGTCGCGAACAGGTACCGATGACCCTCGTGCTCGACCTGGAGCGCCTCCTGCCCCGCCACCTCGCGCCCGGCGACCAACTCCACCGCGTCCATGCCCACCGTCCTGGGCGGCCCAACCAACCCGATCGCCGCGCTGAGCACCAGGGCGAGCATCGACACCCTCCGTTCCCCCCGCCGCCGCAGTATACGAGAACGCCGCGCCCGCACGCCCGCCATCAGTCCGCGCCGTGCCCCAGCGGCACGGCCCGCGCGACGGCCTGCTCGGCGGTGAGCACCTCCGACAGGTCCACCGGCAGGTACACCCCCCGGTCGTGGTCGCTGTTGAGCACCACCGCGTTGGGCGGCACCACGTGCACGCCCTCCTCCGAGAAGTCGTGCCCCAGCAGAAACAGGTTGATCCCCCACCGCTCCACCAGGTCCTCGAGCTGCTCGGCGTCGTAGCGCCGACCCCACACCATCATGTACGCCGACCCCGTCCGCGAGCGATAGTCGTCCTCCGTCAACCCGCGAAACAGGATCCGCGGGTCGAACTTCCCCATCATCTCCGGCGAGGGCAGGCTGTGGGCGCACAGGATGACCCGCCCCGACGCCGGCCCCGCGCACGTCACCCGCAACGCCAGCGGCATCGAACGCACGAACTCGGCGATCGCCTCACGCACCGTGCCCGCCCGGGCCGAGAACGTGCAGTCCAGCGCGTCGTTGAAGGCCTGCACGCACCGCACCCCGCCCTTCATGACGTCCGCCCCCGTGAGCTGGGCCAGCTCGTGGTTCGCCAGCAGCGTGTGCACATGCTCGGGGTACGCCGCCTTCAGCGCCGCCACCCGGGCCAGGGCCCGGTAGCTGAAGTCCATCCCGTTCACCAGCCGGTCGGAATGGATGACCTCGTGGAGCACCAGGTGCGACGGCACCGGGGCGGGCGCGCCGGGCGCGACGGCGAGCACGCCGTGCCCCAGCCCCGCCGCCTCGACCAGCCGCGACAGGTGCAGCGGGTTGTCGTGCAGGTCCCCCGTCGCGATCAGCCGACCCGGGCCCGAGATCTGGTCGATCGACCCCGACCGGCACCGCGCCGTGCGGTTGGCCTCGGCGCCGCCACGAAGCACGCCGGCAACGTCGTCCGCGGAGTTGAGGTTCAGGTCGGGGAACACGGGCACGCCGCCCTCGGCCCCCGCGGCTTGCCAGTCACGCGGCGGGCGGGTCCAGGATCTTGCGACGCGGCGCCTCCGGCGCCGCGTCATTCACGCTGTCATCGCCCCGGGCTCACCGGCCGGGCGCGTTGCTCGTTGCGTCCGCCAGGCGCGTGCCGTCGTTGGCCCGCGCCTTGAGGATCGCGTAGATGAGGTTCAGGCGGTCGGCGACGAAACGCATGTCCGCCGGACGCTTCTCGGGGTCCACCTCGACGCACTGCATGATCAGCTCGTTGAGGCGCGGCTCGATGTCGGGCTTGAGGTCGATGACCGGCACCGGCCTCTCGATCATCTCGTCGTCCAGCGAGCTGACCAGCGACTCGCCGTCCTTGGGCATCGCCGTCGGGATGGGCCGGTGCGTCAGCGACCAGTACATCGTCGCACCCAGGTTGTACACGTCCGTCCGCGGCGTGATCGGCCGCCGGTGCACCTGCTCGGGCGCGATGTAGTCCGGCGTCCCCTGGATCCGCCGCTTCACCGTCCCGATGGCGCAGCTCTGACCCAGGTCGATCACCTGCGCCGTCCCGTCCTCCGACACGATGATGTTGTTCGGCTTCATGTCCGCGTGCACGAACCCCTGGTCGTGCATGTGCGCCAACGCCTCGGCCACCTGGTGAAAAACGTGCACCGCGTCCAGGGGCGTCCGCGGCGGAGAACGGTCCACGCTCGTCCCGTCCACCCAGTCCATCACCAGCCACAGCTCGTTGGCCCCGCTGAAGATCCCCGCCGACTTCTTGATCACCCGCTCCACGCGCCGCAGACCCGGATGCGACAGCCGCGCGCTCACCCGCGACTCGTTCTCCGCCTGCTCCAGGAATCGCGCGTCCTGCGACTCGTGCTTCTTCACGTGCTTGAGCGCGTGCACCTGCTTGGACTTGGGGTCCGTGACCAGGTAGATGATCGACGCCGCACCCCGACCGATCACCGCGAGGATGCGGTAGCCTTCCACCGAGTCGCCGGCTTTCAGTTCTGACACCAACCCAGACCCCTCCCGATCAAACTGCAAACCTTCGAGCCCGTCGCCCAGCCCGCCCTCAGCGGACCGCCGGAGTGGATTCGGCAAGCGCGCCCCGGCGCTTCAGGCATCGCACACACCAGGCCCCGCCGGGCCCACCGGCAAACCCACCAGCCCGCAGACCGCGGGCCTCCACCCGGCCTGAGCGGCCGAACGCCGGCTCCGACCAAAGATAGCACGGGCCATGCCGCTTCGGTTGCAGGCGATGCCCCCGGGCGGGCCAATGTCCGAAAAACAAGATGGGAGGTGCCGACGCCCCACCCCGGGCCCTCATGACCCGCGCAGCAGTTCGTCCCGCAGCGACGACGCAGGGAACAGACGCCCGGGGCTGGTCGTCGGGGCCAGGTCGCGGTGCAGGTACACCTTGTCGGCGCCGATGCCGAACTTGGCCTGAAGCGCCCGGACCACCTCGCCCAGCCGACGCAACTGCGCCGCCGTCGGCTTCTGCCGGTCGAAGTTCCCGACCACGCACACCCCGATGGCGTTGCGGTTGTACCAGTCGCCCTTGGGACCGGCCGTGTGGGCGCCGGGCGACTGCCGCAGCCACCGGTACCCAACGTGCACCTCGCCGTCGTCCATCCCGTTCCCGTTCCCGATCACGAAGTGATGCCCCATGCCCTGCAGACCGGCGGCCCGGGCCTGGGCGTTGAGCGACTCCGCCGTGCCGAACGGCGACGCCGAGTGATGGATCACGATCGCCTGCCACCGCTCCGAATCGAGCGGCGCACGCGTGTTGAAGATCGTCTCCAGCGAGCCGGGCGTCGTCGACGCGATCAGCGACGGAAGCGCCCGCCCCGACAACCGCGGGCCCTCATTCGTGTCCAGGGCCCACAGCAACCCCCCCACCACCGTCATCGACATGACCAGCGACACCCACACCGTCCTGGCGCGGCGGCTCACCATCGCGCCCGACCTGCGTGCCCTCTTGGTTCGTGCGGAAGAACGCGCCATCAGCACCCTCGCCCGGCGGGCCCCGCGGTTGAGTCCTTCACCGCGTCGCCCCGCCTTGGCCCGGCGGTCCGGGATCGACCTCAGCGTATCCTCGACGCCAAAGCCCCGCACCGTCCGGCGAGCGGTTCCACCGCGGGTCTCAACATCGGTCCGCCCGGGACCGCTTATTCAGACTCAGTCGCGATTTTGCGCGTCCGCCCGCGGGTTATCGCCTGCGTCCGCCTCCTCCTCATGGCGCGAGTCGGGAATCCGTGGACGGAGCGCTCCGGGTGCCACGGGTCATCGGGCGCTTCGCCCGATGACCCGTGCGGCTGTTCGAGGCCCGTCCGGACGCCGGCACGGGCGACCGCCCGGCGGCTCGCCCGTGGCACCCGCGGCGCCCGCCGGTGCCTTTGTGCGCATTCTTCCGACTCGCACCACGAGTGACGTGAGTCGGAAGTCCGTGGACGGAGCGCTCCGGGTGCCACGGGTCATCGGGCGCTTCGCCCGATGACCCGTGCGGCTGTTCGAGGCCCGTCCGGACGCCGGCACGGGCGACCGCCCGGCGGCTCGCCCGTGGCACCCGCGGCGCCCGCCGGTGCCTTTGTGCGCATTCTTCCGACTCGCACCACGAGTGACGTGAGTCGGAAGTCCGTGGACGGAGCGCTCCGGGTGCCACGGGTCATCGGGCGCTTCGCCCGATGACCCGTGCGGCTGTTCGAGGCCCGTCCGGACGCCGGCACGGGCGACCGCTGGGCGGCTCGCCCGTGGCACCCGCAGCGCCCGCCGGCGCCTTTGTGCGCATTCTTCCGACTCGCACCACGAGTGACGTGAGTCGGAAGTCCGTGGACGGAGCGCTCCGGGTGCACGGGTCATCGGGCGCTTCGCCCGATGACCCGTGCGGCTGTTCGACGCCCGTCCGGACGCCGGCACGGGCGAGCCGCCGGGCGGCTCGCCCGTGGCACCCGCGGCGCCCGCCGGCGCCTTTGTGCGCGTTCTTCCGAATCGCGCCACTAGCGCCCCAGCAGCCGACCCCGCACGTTGGGCCGGCGGGTGCCGTACTCGTCCTCCACGTACGTCTCGGCGCGCTCATTCCGAAGCGCGTCATATCGGTCGTACTGGCTCCGCGGATCGTCGGGGCGCAGGATCGGCTTCTGGCAACCACCGACGCACCCCGCCGCGAGCACGAGCACACACGCCATGGTGTGCTCAAGCCGCCGCGCCCCCATCCCTGTGCCCATGCGTGCCATTCGAACTCCCACTCCCCCGGACGCCCTGCCGGGCCGAACCGCGTGCGCCAAAAAAGCAGTGTACCTCCCCACGGTTGGCCGTGGGGAGGTACAGTGCCAGAGGAGAAGAGAGACACGGTTTTCGGGTCGCTGTCACCTCTATATACGGCTTGGGCCGGCGCGGGTTCATGCACGGCCCCGATCGCGCCGCCGATCGACACCCGTCCATATCCCTTACACTCGCTCGATGGTCCCATCATCGGCCAGCCTGAGCTCGCCACGCGCGCAGAGCTGGCGGATCCCCTCGTAGACCGCCGCGCACATCGCCGTCGCGACGTTGAGCGATCGCTCCCCCGCGACCATGGGCAGGCGCAGCAGCCGATCGCGGTAGCGGCTTAGCAGGGGGTCCGGGAGGCCCGCGGTCTCCTTGCCGAAGACCAGGTGGTCGCCCGCGCGAAACTCGGCGTCGAAGGAGCACGCGCGGGCCGTGGTCGAGAAGAGCCAGAGGCGGCTCGGACAGGCCGCGGCGAGGTAGGCCTCCCAGGACGGGTGTTCGGCGCGGTCCAGGCGGGGCCAGTAGTCCAGGCCCGCGCGTCGGCAGGCCTTCTCACTCGTGTCGAACCCGAGCGGGTGGATCAGGTGCAGTCGGCAGCCCGTGGCCACGCAGGTGCGCCCGATGTTCCCCGTGTTGTTGGGGATCTCGGGCTCGTGAAGGACGACGTGGAAAAGTGGCCCGGGGCCCGGCCCGCTCACTTGCCCTCGCGCTCGCGGATGTACTTGGCCTCCGCCGACCGCCGCGCCTCGACGCCGGGGTCGGACTGGAGCACCTGCTCCAGGGCGCCCTGGAACGACGGATGCGCCAGCGGCCCGGACCAGCGGAGGGTGCCGTCGCTCGACACGATGGCGGCGAAGGGGAGCGGGATCTCGTTGTTGGACGGGGTGCCGGGGCGCACGCCCGAGAGCAGCCCGCCGTCAAGGTCCAGGATCTGCGAGTGGTTGAGGACCATCGAGGCGCGCATGGCGACCAGGCGTGCCTGGGCCTTGGCCGGGTCGCGCTCCTCGAGCTCGCGGGGCGAGGGGTTGTGGGTGTTGCTGGTCACGAAGGTGTAGACGCCGGCCACCACGCCGTCACGCCCCAGCTGCTTGGCGAGCACGTCCATGTTGCGCATGACCGGGTCGTAGGTCCGGGGCAGCGCGGGCGTCCAGAAGTAGAGGACGGTGATGCGCCCCATCGTGGACGGCTTCTCCGGGAACCAGCCCGAGTCGGGCAGGCCCGCCGGACGCGTCGGGTCCTCCTCCGGCTGCTGGAACGACTGCTCGCCCAGGCGCGGGAACTTGGGCCACTTCACCTTCGCGTACTGCTCGGGGGGCGGCGGCGTGAACGGGACCTCGGGCAGCCGCGACAGATCGACCTGCTCGCGGATCGACTCGGGGCGCAGGGCGTCGGCGTGCCGCTGCTGCTCCTGGCTCGCCAGCCGCTCCTTGATCCCCGCCGACTGCTCCGCCGTCTCGCCCAGCGCCTTCTCCACCGCCTTGTCCACCGACATGGTGGCGATCGAGGCGAAGCGCATCTGCCCGGAGCGGTCGATCAGGTAGAACGACGGGTCCTGCCCCGCGTTCAGAAGCTTGCGGAAGTCCCCCTTGGCGTCGTGCGCCACGAAGAGGGCCGAGGCCTCCGTCGGCTTGGGTTTGTCGGCGTCCGCCCAGCCCTGCGCGTGGTGCGAGGCCACCACCACCAGCCCGTCCTTGGCGTGCCGCTCGGCCAGGCGCGACGCCTGCCGGAAGGCCCGCGCGCTGGGCGCGTGCCAGCTCGCGTAGTTCACGATCAGCACCACCTTGCCCGACAGCGCCGACGGATCGGGCGCCGCCCCGCCCGCCCACCCGCTGACCAGGTCCCACAGCCCCGCCGGCGCCGGCGCCAGCTCCATGCGGTCCAAGGCCGTGCGCACGGCCCCGTCACGCACGATCTCAGGCTCGCGCACCTGGCCGAACGCGGGGCACGCGGCCAGGAGCACCACGGCGGAAACGACACAGAGGACGCGGCTGGTCATCGGAAGATCCTCCGAGGCTGTCAGGTGCCCGTCGGCCCGCGACGATCGCGCGGCGACGCTCCACACCCCAACAAGATACGCGCAACCCGCCCCGGCGTTCGGCCCCCGGGGCCACGCACCGACACGATCTGGCGCACAACCGCAACCCACCCCCACGAAATCGCCACAGGTTCGGGTTGTGTTAGAGCCTGGGTGTGATGCCGAGTGCCGGGTTCCGGGTGCCACGACTGTGCCGCTCGGGGCACAGTCGTGCGCTTGCGATCCGAAGGCACGACTGTCGGTCAGAGCCCCGACAGTCGTGCCACGGTCGTGTCCGGGTGGTTCCCGTGCCACGACTGTGCCGCTCTGGGCACAGTCGTGCCTTTGAGATCCCAAGACACGACTGTCGGTTAGGGCCCCGACAGTCGTGGCACGGTCGGACCTTTGCGATCCCAAGACACGACTGTCGGTCAGGGCCCCGACAGTCGTGGCACGGTCGGACCTTTGCGATCCCAGGACACGACTGTCGGTCAGGGCCCCGACAGTCGTGGCACGGTCGGACCTTTGCGATCCCAGGACACGACTGTCGGTCAGGGCCCCGACAGTCGTGGCACGGTCGGACCTTTGCGATCCCAAGACACGACTGTCGGTCAGGGCCCCGACAGTCGTGGCACGGTCGGACCTTTGCGATCCCAGGACACGACTGTCGGTCAGGGCCCCGACAGTCGTGGCACGGTTGTGCCGGTCGCCGCTCACTTCCCCACGCAGAACGCGGAGAAGATGCGTCCGAGGACCTGGTCGGGGCTGACGCGGCCCGCGAGGTCATCGAAGGCGTCGAGCGCCGAGCGCAGCGCCACCGCGACCAACTCGGGCGTGTCCGCGGCCCGTCGGGCCTCGCGGAGGCGATCGAGCGCGTCGGCGAGGGATCGGGCGTGCCTCGGGGCAACCGCCGCCAGGGCCGAGGGGGCGTTCGAGGCCACGCCGTCGGCGATCGCGCGACGCAGCGCGCCCAGGTTCCACCCGTCCAGGGCGCAGATCGAGACGGCGTCGGCGGGGGCGCCCGGCAGGTCCGCCTTCGTGCGCACGCGGATGGTCCGGGCCCCGGCCGGGGCGGCGACCGGGCCCGCCTCGAACCGCCCCGCCGGATCGCACCACACGAGCAGGTCGGCGTCGGCGATCGCGGCGCGGGCCGCGTCCTGGGCCGCCCGCCCCACCCCGTCGCGCGGCGCATCGAGCCCGGGCAGGTCGGCGAGCAGCACCGGGGCGTCCGCCAGCCCCTCGTGTTCCAGGTGCAGGGGCTCCTCGATCACGTCGCGGGTGGTGCCGGGCGTGGGCGACGCCACCGACCGCCGCCGGCCCAGCAGGGCGTTGAAGAGCGTCGACTTGCCCGCGTTGGGCGCCCCGACGAGCACGACGCGTGGCATCTCACGCCCCGCCTCCCGCCCGCCCGCGCCGCCCGCGAGCCCCTCGATCTCGCCGATCAGCCCCGCGATGCGCTCGCGCAGCGTCGCCGGATCGATCGCCACCACGTCCTCCTGGTCGGTGAAGTCGATCCCGCTCTCGACGAGGGCCAGCAGCGTCGCGAGGCGTTCGCTCCAGTCGCGGTAGCGGTCGCCGGTCCGCCCGTCGAGCAGTCGGCGCGCGGCGTCGAGTTCGTCGTCGCGCCGGGCGAGGATGAGGGCCAGGACGCCCTCGGCCTGTTCGAGCGTGAGGCGTTCGTTCAACAGCGCCCGCGCCGAGAACTCGCCGGGCCCCGCGTGCCGCACGCCGGGCTCGGAGGTCAGTCGATCGAGCACGCGGCGGACCAGCTCGGGGTTGCCCGGCAGGAGGACCTCGAAGCTCTCCTCGCCCGTGTACGACGCCGGGGCGACCATGCGCAGGAGCAGGACGGGTAGTTCCAGCCCGTCGGCGAGCGCAAAGCGAGAGGGAACGGCCCCACGACCCTTCGGCGCCGGGGTGAAGCAGCGTTGGAGCAACCCCGGGCACGCCGGACCCGACGCCCGGACCAGCGCCCGGGCCGAGCCTCCCGCGGGCGAAGCCCACGCCACGATGGTGTCGCCGAGCGGCATGGTGAATCTAATGCCCCGCCGGCGATCACTCCACCTCGGGCCCGCGGGCGCCCTTCCCGCGCCGGTGCGCCAGCACGATCCGGATCTGGTCGTACGGAACAGCGCCCGCCAGGTGCTCGAAGATGGGGCGGAGCCGGCCCCCGCCGCAGGTTTCCGCGGCCTCCGCGACGCGCCGCTGCGTGCCGGGGTCCACCCAACGGTCGATCGACTCGGGGCGATCTCCCTGAACGAACCCGGCGAGGTAGTCCATGACGGTCGAGCGGGCCCGCCCCATCTTGGCGCAGACCTCCTCGACGCTCATGCCCCCACGGAACAGCTCGCGGGCGGCGCTCGCGCCGGCGGAGAGGCGTGCCGGCTCCGACGGGCCTTGCTCGGGGGGGAGCGGGGTCCGGGCGTTCAGCGCCAGGCCCAGGCCGGCGCACGCGCGGGCCAGCTCCGGGAGCAGCAGCGGCCCCAGGTCCGCCAGCTTGCGGGCCCCGATCCCCCGCACGCCCGCGAGAGCCTCGGGCGTCGAGGGCCTCGCCCGGCACAGGTCTTCAAGCGTCGCGTCGCCCATGATGACAAAGGGGGGCACGGCGCGCTCCTCCGCGAATCGCCGCCTCCACGCCCGCAGCGCCTCGAAGAGGCGCTGCTCGTCATCCGTGAGCGGCGTGCGCGTCTGAGAGGGCTTGGCGCGACGCCCGGGGCGCGCGTCGTCGATGCGGGCCTCGACGAGTGTCGCCCGCGCCTCGTTGCGCAGCACGGGCCAGGCGCCCGCCGCCAGCCGCAGCACGGGGTACTGCTCGCCGACCCGCTCCAGGCGTCCGTCGTCGACGAGCTGCCCGATGTAGTTGGTGATCTGGGCCTTGGAGAGCCCGCGGAGGAGCCCCCAGGTGCTCACCGCATCGTGCCCGAGCTGGCGGATCTTCTCCGTCCTGGCCCCCATGAGCACCTCGGCGATGTGGGCCGCCCCGAAGCGCTGCTCGCAGCGGAAGACGCACGAGAGGATCTTGCGGGCCACGTCCTGGGCGTCGGCGATGGGCGCCAGCTCGCCCAGGCACACGTCGCAGGCCCCGCAGTTGTCCCCCGCGAGGCGCTGCCCGAAGTACTCGACCAGGGCGCGGTGCCGGCACCGGGCCGACCCCGCCAGGCGCTGCATGTGGTCCAGCAGTTCCAACTGGGCCCGGGCCGCGGCGGGGTCGAAGGGCTCGTCCGGATCCGTCGGCCCGCCCTGGAGCAGCTGCCGCCAGCGCACGGCGTCGGCGCTGGAGTAGAGCATGACGCACTCGGCGGGGAGCCCGTCGCGCCCCGCCCGCCCCGTCTCCTGCTGGTAGTGCTCGACGCTCTTGGGCATCGCCGCGTGCACCACGCACCGCACGTCCCCCCGGTCGATCCCCATCCCGAAGGCCACCGTCGCGACGACGACCTGCAGTTGCTCGCGCCGAAACGCGTCGGACGTGCGCGTGCGCTTCACGGGCGTCATGCCGGCGTGGTACGGCGCGGCGTCGAAGCCCATCGCCACCAGCGCCGCCGCCAGCGACTCCGTGTCCTTGCGGCTGATGCAGTAGACGATCGCGGCCCGCCCCTCGTGCCGGCGCAGGGCCTCGGCGGTCTGCTTCGCCACGTCGACGCGGGGCAGCACGCGGTACGTCAGGTTGGGGCGGTCAAAGTCGCCCACCAGCTCCGCCGCGGCGCGCAGCCCGAGCTGGTCGATGATGTCGCGGCGGACGCGGGGCGTCGCCGTCGCCGTGTACGCCCCGATGGGCGTGCCCGGCAGGATCTGGCGCAGCTCCGCCAGTCGGCGGTACTCGGGCCGGAAGTCGTGCCCCCACTGGCTGATGCAATGGGCCTCGTCGATGGCGATGGCGCCGGGGCCTTTGCGCTTCTGCGCGCAGCGCCCCAGCCACCCGCGGAAGGAGTCCGTGAGCACGCGCTCCGGGGCGGCGAGCAGGAGCCGGAGGCGACCCTCCTCGACGCCCCGCCGGGCCTCGTCGCCCGCCTCGCGTTCGGCCATGGAGTGCATCGCCGCGGCGGGCACGCCGGCGGAGGTCAGGGCCGCGACCTGGTCCTGCATGAGCGCGATCAGGGGCGAGACGACGAGGGTCCAGCGTCCGCTGATCATGGGCGGGAGCTGGTAGCAGAGCGACTTGCCCCCGCCCGTGGGCAGCACGGTGAGCGAATCGCGCCCCGCGAGCGTGGCGTCGATCGCCTCGCGCTGCAGGGGCCTGAGCGCGTCGAACCCCCAGTATCGGCGCAGGCAGTCGAGGACCGGGGAGGGCGCGGGCATGGGGCCAGTGTACGGAACGCTCAGACGCTCGCGAAGGCGTCGCTGGCCTGCTCGATCGTCTGCGCCGCGATCTGCGACGGGTTGTACCCGCCGGGAAGGCGGACCAGCGGTCGCCCGTAGGTCCGGCAGGCCTGGGCGGCGACGTCCAGGTGCAGGTGCCCCGAGAGCTTGATCACGGCCCAGACTACCGCCGTGGTCGGGTCGGCGATGGGCGGGTCGATCGGCGCCGTCCGGCCGTGCTCGGTGAGCTCGATCCAGTGAAGCTCGGCCAACCCGAAGGCCCGCTGGATCCGCTGGGCGGCGTGGGGGTAGCGCTCGCCCCCGATCAGCACGGCCCGCTTGCCGCGGAGCCAGTCGCGCACGCGGGCGACGTTGAGCGACTCCACCCGGGCGGGGGCTCCCACGCCGGGCGCCTCCTCCGCCGCGATCAGTTCGCGCACGGATCGGAGCACGCCCCGCGATTCCTCGGCGGCGCCCCACTTTTCCTCGGGGAGCCGCAGCAGGTCCTCGAGCGCATCGGTCAGGCGGTCGTCGCCGGGCACGATCCCGTGGTCGCCGAGTCTCGCCGCGCTCTCGACCACGACCTTCCAGTCGTGCGCGTGCTCGCCGCCGGGGGCGTTGGCGATCTGCGCGGCGTGGTAGCGGAGCTTCTTGAGGAGCTTGGCGCCCTCGCGGGCGCGGTTGTCCCCCTCCCGCAGGCCTCGCTCGAACGTCTCCAGGCGCGCGCGCAGGTCTGCGTGCTTCCCCGGATCGGCCGGATCGCCGACACGCATGTAGTGCTGCACGTAGATCCGCTCGGCTTCGGTGACGCGGCGCAGCCAGAAGAAGGCGTCGTTCTGATCGCGGTCGGTCTCGCTCAGCCAGGCGTTCTCCAGCGCCCGGCGCACGGCGGACTGGGCCTCGGCGAGAAGCTCGACCGCCCGCTTGAACTCCGCCGCGTCTTTCCGAGGCGCCCGCTCGACGATCCCGCACGCCAGCGCCAGGTTTTCGTAGCAGGGCTTCATGGCCCGCAGGTCGGCGGGCGTCACCCTCGAATCGGGGAGGAACATCCACAGGAAGCAGTCGGGCAGCGCGTGCCGGGCGTCGAGCAGCCGGTCCACGCGCTCCTGCGCCCGGCTCCGCGCCTCCGGGGTGCCGGCCTCCTGCCGCGCCGCC
>Ga0194120_10000937_pt1 | contig 54592 bp, 56 predicted proteins | sample TA2MahCa65mmetaG_FD_148642 | JGI IMG/M metagenome (GOLD analysis project Ga0194120, IMG submission 148642) | Freshwater microbial communities from Lake Tanganyika, Tanzania - TA2015019 Mahale Deep Cast 65m | ecosystem: Environmental > Aquatic > Freshwater > Lake | place: Tanzania: Lake... | reverse complement strand
CAGGGTTAATTTCTTTTGCCTCTCCCTGTGTATTACCACTACTTCCTGGTTATTTAGGTTATGTATCAGGAGCTTTTGCATCTAAAGGGCGCGTTCTTCTAGGTTCATTCTTATTTGTTCTTGGATTTGCATTTTTATTTATGACCTATGGTGTTGCTTTTGGCTCGCTCGGTGATGCGATATTGAGTAGCTCATCGATTCTTGCGCGCCTTCTTGGCGTCTTAACGATCTTCTTTGGATTGGTATTTCTCTTTTCAGAGAAATTCTATAGATCCTTTAAATTCCCTTTTGTTGCCTCAACAGGACTAATAAGCGCCCCGATTCTTGGCTTTATGTTTGGACTTGGCTGGACACCATGTATTGGTCCAACACTTGGCGCTGTTCAGACTCTGGCTTTAATTGAGGCAAGCGCTACGCGAGGAGCAATTCTTTCACTCTTTTACTGTATAGGACTTGGTGCGCCGTTTATGTTCTTTGCACTATTTCTAGAGCGCTCAAATAAGTTCCGTCGCTATTTAATTCAAAGAGGTCAGGTAATTTCAATTATTGGCGGAGTGTTTCTTATTTCCATTGGTCTGCTTCAAGCATTGGGCCTCTGGGAAGATTTGATGGCATCACTGCGCGGCACTATTAGCTCATTTATTCCGGTGATCTAATGAGCGCGCCAGAGCTAGGAACCACCTCACTTCTTCGCTATCTATGGCGTCAATTAACAAGTATGCGAACAGCTCTGATTTTGCTTCTATTACTTGGTATTGCCTCAATTCCTGGATCGATATTCCCGCAGCGAACACAGAGCCCACTAAAAGTTCGCGAATACTTTGATAATGATGCAAATGGTGCAAAGTGGCTAGACCGCTTCTATCTATTTGATGTCTATGGCTCTCCTTGGTTTTCTGCAATCTACCTTCTTCTTTTCATCTCTCTAGTTGGTTGCGTATTACCGAGATCTTTTCATTACTTTAAAGAGATATTTAAAGCTCCCCCTGAGGCTCCCTCACTGCTAAACACAATGGAGAGTTTTCAAGTAAGTCCGGCTAGCCTTGAGAGAGCTGAAGCTTGGTTAAAGAAAAATAGATTTAGGATTTCAAAGACAGGTAAATCAATAGCAGCAGAGAAAGGTTATTTAAGAGAGACTGGCAATTTACTCTTCCATCTATCTTTAATTGTAGTTCTACTAGGCATTGCTGGAAGTTCAGTATTTGGAATGAGAGGTGAGGCGATTGTTAATGTCGGCGAGCGATTCATTAATACTCCAACAAATTATGACAATCTCACCCCAGGACGGTTCTTTTCTCTTGAATCTCTTCCAACTTTTACTATTAGAGTAAATAACTTTTCAGCTAGCTATGACCGTAAAACTTCTCAAGCCTTAGATTATAAGTTAAAAGTCACCACTAAAGATACTCTGGATTCACTTGAAGTTAATCAGATAGTCAAGGTAAATAAGCCCCTTACCTTTGGCTCAACAAGGGTTTATCTCCAAGCCAATGGATACTCACCTCTTGTTACAGTTAGAGATAGCGCAGGTCTTGTTAAATTCGAAGGCCCAGTTCCATTTCTTCCCCAAGATTCAAACCTAAGTTCAATAGGTGCAATCAAGGTGCCTGATATGGAGCCACAGATTGGCTTTGTGAGCTCTTTTTTCCCAACTGCTGCAAGAGATGAAGTTCGTGGTGGGTTTTCTTCATTTCCTGAACTACTTGATCCACGGCTTTTACTTTCAGTTTGGAAGGGAGATTTGAAGATGGATGACGGAGTTCCACAATCCATCTATCGAATCGACACTACAGATATGGAGCGAATTGGACTCTGGGCGCTAAGCATCGGTGAGAGTTACTCCTTTGAGGTGGGGTCAATCACATTTAATGGAGTAGTTCCATGGGTAAACCTCCAAGTAGTTAGAGATCCCGGCAAGCAATACGCTCTCATTGGAAGTATTCTCGCTATCGCAGGTCTTCTTATCTCACTCTTTATTCGCCAGAGGCGAATATGGGTTAGAGAAGTTGGGGGCGAGTTAGAAATAGCTGGCCTTGCTCTTAATAAGCTACCAGGGCTAGAAGATGAGATAGGTAAGATGATAAAAGAGTTAGGTGATAAAAAGTGAGCCAGAGCGATTGGGCATATCTATCAAATGATCTAATTTATGGTGCACTTGCTCTTTATGCGCTCTCATTTCTCTCTTATACCTATGAAACTGCCTTTTCACTACGTGCCAATAAAATTTCAGGTGATAAGCATCTAGATCGAAGTATTACTACTAAATCAAGAAAAGTAGCCAGCATCGTATTCTTCTTAGCAACCGCATCCCTGACCCTAGCAGTAATTTCCCGTGGAATTTCAGCTGAGCGAATACCGCTTGGCAATATGTATGAATATTCAATAACTGGCGCAATGACATTTGCGCTGGCATATTTAATAATTGGGCTTAAATATGACTTAAGCTGGCTTGGTCTACCTAGTTCCATTCTGATTCTTTTAATTCTTGGAACTGCTATCACTCTTCTATATAGACCAAGTGCTCCACTAGTTCCAGCGCTGCAATCTAGCTGGCTAGTGATTCACGTATCTTCAGCAATTCTCTCTGGTGGTATCTTCTTGCTTTCAAATACGGTAGCTGGCGCTTATCTCTGGCTAGACCGTATTGAGAGAAAAGGCGAGAGAGGTGAGTTTGCAAAAAGACTTCCATCACTTGAGAGCCTAGATCAGCTCTCTTATCGCTTAGTAGCATTTGTATTTCCACTATGGACCTTTGCGGTTATCTCTGGCGCTATCTGGGCAGAGGCAGCTTGGGGTCGCTATTGGGGATGGGATCCAAAAGAGACTTGGTCATTTATAACCTGGATTCTTTTTGCCTCATATTTACATGCGCGAGTGACCGCAGGATGGAAGGGAAGAAGGGCAGCCTGGCTCTGTCTAATTGCTGGGTCTTCATATCTATTTAATTATATTTATATCAATGTGTGGGGAAGTGGAAGACACACATACAGTGGGCTATAAATGAACATACAATTAAGGAAAAAACAACGACAGGCTATCTTAACCTCTGCTCGGATCGTAATTTTGAACAATCCAGAATCAAAGGTTAAAGCCCAAGAAATAGCAAAGGGAGCAAATATTGCTCGTACTTCTTTGTATGAACACTTTACTTCTATCAATGAGTTAAAGAGAGAGCTGCTGATATCTGAGCTAGTAGACTTTCGTGCAGAGATTAGAGAGCGCCTATCGAATTTAACTCAATCCTCAGAGATTGTAAAAGAGTGGATAACTTTAAATCTCAGTTATTTCTTAAATGGAAGACATGCCTTAGTCTGCGCTCTCATGCCCTCTGCGGTAGAGCCTTACTGGAGGGCAGAAATAAAAAATGAACACACAAAGCTTTATGAAGAGTTGCGACTTTCTCTTTCAAGCGCCGGCTATGAACTATCACCGGTGCATTTTGAATTGATTACCGCTGTTCTAGAGACTGCTGCAAAGAGAATTGAAAGCAGTAGTACTCCAGAGCAGGTAAAACTTGAGACAATCAACTTTATTAGCAAAGCACTGGCTTAGCGTGAAATCCTCAGGTTGTAATTAAGCGCGAACATAGCATAGGTATCAGAGGCAGGAGCAAAGAGTTGGACTTTACATTTTCCCTGCTTTATTGCGCGCACTACATTATTTTTAAGGCTGCAGACTTCAGTTGATGCTGAGCGATATGAAATACTTATTCCTTGCAAGGTTTGAATAGGTAATGAGAGTCGCTTTCCCACTTTCAGCGATTTAGGAAGATTCCCTATACCCTGTCCTTCAATAACGCTTATCGGAGTGTCAACTGCTGTGTTTCCTGTAGAGAAAGTAATAGGCAGGAATTGATCTTCAGAGGTATCGGTTCCAGCAGTGTGATCGTAGCGAGCGACGATGCCGCATTTCTGTGAGACACAATCAGTAGCTGCATACTTTGCAACTAGTTTCATGGAAATAGTGCTATTTGGCATAAAGGATCCGCCACGAGCATTAGTGATCCACAGCTGGGTCTGAGGATTACAATCGATGGGGCGAAGACCAATTGCAGGCTCTGCACATTGTTGAAGGTAGATGCCAGCCTTACTTGGGAAATTCTCCAACATTATTGTGATCGTTTCCTCAACCGCTAAATTGGTCGTTTTTGAGGGCCTGATTACCATTTCAGCAGCCTGTGCAGTAACTGGTAAGGCCATCCATGCCAACATAAAAATTAGAGTGATTGCGATGCGTTTCATCTTTTAGTTTCCTATCTAGGGTTTATCTTTGAACTTAACTGGGATAAAAAGGTCGTAATTTCTATTTTCACTTCGTAGGTGATCTGCACGAACTGTGATGGCGCAGCGCACCTTCCGACAATCCACTTCATCGTTAATGATTGGCGAGAGGCGTAGAACTATTTTAAAACTCCCCTTCTTGCCAAACTTGCTTGCTAGACCATCTGCATAACTAGGCGCGTCATTTGAAATCCATATACTTGATTTAGATTTTCCAGACATATTCACTCCACCACCACAAGGTGATGGACGACGCCCATACTCTGGTATCTTGCAAAGTGCAAGGTAGATACCAATTTTTGTATCAAAACCTTTACCAGTAACGGTAACTTTACTGTTTGGCAGGATGACACTCTTAGAGACGGTTAACTCCTGGCCCCCAGTGCCTTGAATTGCGCTCATCAACACGGCAGACATGGCTAGTGCGATCACCTCGTAAATGTAGTGGAGTTGAGGCAGAAACTTGGCGACAGAAATAGCTAATGTGTCGGTTGCAGGCTCTGATATCTTTGAAAGAATAAGAAAGTGCGCAAACTATCATTGCTCTTAGTCTTAGTAATAATTATCACAGGCTGCTCTAGTTTTTCTCCTGAGAAAAGTACTGGTAGGACAGAGCTTCGATTAATTGCCGCCGCAGCCGGGGCTGCAGAGATACTCAGCGAAATTGGCCTAGGCGATTTCGTCATTGGAGTTGATGAGAGAAATGCGGAGGCTATTTCAGCCCAAATAGTAACTTCGGGCCATAGCTTCAATTTTGAACAATTAGTTGCTACACGACCTACACATGTAATTTTAGATGCATTAACTGATTCAAAAGAGGTTAGGGATCGGCTTAAGCAGAGTAATACAGAGATTGTTGAGTTACCAACAGCTGAGAATATTGCACAGATTTTTACCAAGTACGAAATCCTAGGGGCAGTTTTTAATCGAAGTATCGAAGCAGATTCAGCTAGTAGGGCTCTTCGTAAAAAATTTGATGAATTCAGTGCAACCAAGACAGGCTTTCGTGTTGTGTTTTTATATTTACGTGGCACAAATTCTATCTACTTGGTTGGTGGCAAAGGATCGGGCGCTGATTCTTTAATCAATACGGTTGGCAGTTATGATGTAGGGGCAGAAAAATTGGACAAGCCATTCTCACCCCTGAGCGCTGAAGTTATGAGTCAGTTAAACCCCGAGGTTTTGTTGTTGATGAACAATGGCTTTGAATCAGTTGGGGGATTGGCAGGCTTAAGAGCGCATCCTGGTTTGGCAGGTTCGATTGCAGTTCAGCAGGGAAATATAGTGCTGATTGACGATCGCGAACTTCTAAATTTTGGCCCTGGAACTATTAATGTTTTGCGCCAAATTCAAAAACAATTGAGAAAGTTCAATGTTTCTTAAGCGTTTCAGTTTACTACTTCTTCTAATCATAATGCTCATACTTTTTTCCTCTGGTATTGGTGCTACCGAATCTGGAAATCTTTGGAGTTACATTTTCGGTAATCTAAGCAGGAAAGACTCTGAAGTATTAGTCACTATTCGACTACCTCGTATAGCAACTGCGCTTCTTGCTGGCTTTTTAATTGGCATAGCTGGTGCATGTATGCAACGAGCATTTGTAAATCCCCTAGCTGAACCGACTCTTTTAGGCACAACCGCAGCAGCAGCACTTGGTTCGATTATCGCAATTCTGCTTGGGGCAGCTTCGACTAATCTATTCGCAGTGTTGGCAATGGCTTTTTTGCTAGCCTGGTTAGTCTCGATATTAACAATAAGAGTGAGTGAAAAGACTAATCGTCTAGGTTCTAGCCTAATTATTGGCGGTGTAGCTCTGGCTGCACTTTTGAATGGGTTAATTGCCATTATTGCAGCAATCTCAGGGAATCAGGAAATTAAGGCTGTCGGTTTTTGGACCTCAGGCACACTTTCTTATGCTCGACTTGATACGGTGATAGTTCTTAGTTTTGTTGCATTGGTAATCTTCGCAGCAATTCCTTACTTATCCCGCCAACTAGATTTATTTGTTTTTAATACTGTCCAACTCACTCTACTCGGATATTCGTCTAATAAATTGAAATTAATGGCCTTAACTATAACAAGCTTGGTTGTGGCTGCGACTGTGGTATCTATTGGAGCGGTAGCTTTTCTGGGGTTAGCTGCACCATTTATAGCACGCTCTCTTTTTGGTGAATCAATGAAGCAAGCTTTGCTAGCTTCGGGACTAATAGGAGCCTTAATACTTCTCACTGCTGACACCGTAGCTCGAAGCATTGCTCCTCCTAGCGAACTACCAATCTCAATTGTAACTTCGCTTATTGGTGCACCACTTTTATTTGCCTTAGTACTTGGAAGGCAAGGTCGTCAAAATGCTTAAAGCTTCCGATCTACTATTAAATTTTGGGAGTAATGTAAATCCTTTAAACTTTACATTAAATCCAGGTACCATAACTTGGTTTGCTGGTAAAAACGGCTCTGGTAAGTCAACCCTGCTATTAACATTGATGGGTTTCCAGCCTCTAAGAACGGGGAAAATTTTATACACAGAGACAAATAATTCATTTGCCTACACCCCTCAGAAGCCTGACTTTGCCTTTGGCTTAACTACTCAACGAGTTCTTAAGCTTGCAAAGGTTGATATCACTGGGAGTGTTGCTGAGATGCTTGGAATAAAACGCTTTATGAGCACTAAAGTCACTGAATTATCTGGCGGTGAAGCACAACGGATTTTACTTGGAATCGCTTTCAATAAGGATGCTAAATATATATTCCTCGATGAGCCATTCGCGTCCCAAGATAGAGACTCCATCGCACGAATAAAAGAGTTAATCACAGAGCAGCGGGCTCAAGGAAAGATTATTGTCATAACTTCGCATATCGAACTTGATGCAGATCAAATTATAGAACTAATCTAGAGATTAGTTACTAAATTAAAACTTTTATGTTTGGAAACTGGAACCAAATGAAGATACTTCTCACCATTCTTCTTAATAAAGGCAGAAACAAAAGAGCAGTAGGGAGCAACTTCAAGATTTTGCTCAAGTGCTTCATCTAAAGCTTCTTTTATTAGTTGACTACCCAACCCTTGACCACCAAATCTAGGATCTATTTCTGTATGGGTATAGGAAATCTTTTGGTTTTCAATCTTAAAGTCTGCAAAGCCTGCTAGCTCTCCATCAGAATAGATTTCAAATCTATTGAGCTCATCATTTTTCAAGACAGAAAGACTCATAAGAGCACCGTATCAAAAAGAACTATTGTTGATAAGAACCCCACCATGCTTCATAATTCTTATATGTCTACCAAGATAACTGTTACAGAACTCTCAAGCGATGATTGGACTCGATTAAGAGATCTGCGACTAGCAGCCCTTGCTGATAGCCCAGCAATACTTGCAGGCAAATTAGATGAAGAACGAAATTTCACAGAAGAGCAATGGCGAGAGACTTTCAAGAAACTTTCATATGTTGTGGCATCAATTGACGGAAGAGATGTAGCAATGATTAACGTAGAAAACTTGGTAGGAGACTTCGGGGCAACATGTTGGCTTGGTGGTCTCTGGTCTAATCCAGAGTATCGTGGATCTGGCGCCGTTAGAGCGATTTTTAATTACATGGATTCTGTTGCTAGTAAGCGTGGCTGGACGGTTCAAGGCTTGGGAGTGATGGAGAGCAATACCAGCGCAATTTCTGTCTTTGAAAAGTATGGCTTTACCAAACGAGGCCAGCATGTTGAAAGTAGAGGAAAGCCAGGAAACTATTACTTTAGAATGATTAAGAGCTTATAACTTCCCAAGAAAATCAGGATTATCATCTGGTGGAACTATCTTTCTCTTGCGCCTTCCTCGCCCGTTTCCTTTTGGGCGACCAGCAATAATCCAGGCAATAGATCCAATAGCTGGAACAAAAATAATAATAACTAGCCAAGCCCATTTAGGCAGACTTCGAATGTTATTCTCTGCAGTGCGCGAGCAATCAATGATGCTAAATATCATCAAAGCCAGAGTGATAATTGCAGCTATTACTGCCCAGCGAACCATGGAATTATTTTACCGCGCAACTAACAAGGCCGCTAAAGAAAGAGCTGCAGCATAAATGATCTGAATTCGACCAGTTTTAGCCAGGAGGTCCACTAGCTCCATCCCGATTGCGCCTTGCTTTACTGATCTAACAGATTTAATCGCAAGTGGCGCGCTTGTTAAAGCTATTAGGTAATAAGGGGAGAAAATACTTAAAGCAGCTGAAATCACTAGAGCAAAGAAGATTAGCCATCGATATAAATCGCGGCTCTGGGCATCACCGATTATTACCGCCAGAGTTCTCTTTCCTACTTGAGAATCTTTAGGTAAGTCTCTCAAGTTATTTAAAACCAGAATTGCACATGAGAGTGCCCCTAGAGCAAATGAAGCAAGGAGAACCTGTGATGAAAATTCTTCTACATGAACATAGTAAGTTCCATTTGTAGCAATAACTCCAAAGAAGATAAATACTGAGACCTCACCCAAGCCCATATACCCATAAGGTTTAGAACCAGCGGTGTATCCCCAAGCAGCAGCGATCGAGATTGAACCAATTGGAATTAGCGCCCAGGAAGTTCTATAAGAGAGCAATAGCCCAGAGATCGCAGCTAGCGCAAAGGATAGAAAGGCTGCGCTTCTTACTGTGTTTGGTTTAGCAAGCCCAGATGCCACCAAGCGAATCGGTCCAACTCGATCGTTATCGGTGCCTTTAATTCCATCTGAATAATCGTTTGCGTAGTTGACGCCAATTTGAAGCGATAAAGCGACAGTCAAAGCAAGAAAACAGTGAAGTAGTGAAGCGTTATAGCCAGCAAATGCAGTGCCCACTAAAACTGGCGCAATTGCAGCATAGAGCGTCTTAGGTCTTGCCCCCTGGAACCACTTCTCAGCTGTGGTCATCACTTAACTTTCTTCTATCAGGTTTTCCGAGCGATAGATAAGGGATATTAGAGACTCTAACTAACTCTTTTGGCGAGGTATGAGAGCCGAATCTATTGGTTAATTTACTTCTTATCTCATCGAGCGCAATATTGCTGGTCGTTGCAATACATAACTTCTCTCCCCATTCGGCATCTGATTTAGCAAATGCCACGATCTCAGGATTTGAATACTCGCTTTGTAGATAGCTCTCGATAGCACTTAACGAGATATTTTCGCCACCAGAGATAATTTGATCATCTGCTCTTGCCTCCACTACTAAAGCGCCATCTTGGATAAAACCTAAATCACTTGTAATAAACCAACCATCCTTAATTGGAAAGCCGCCCTCCAGATAACCATAGGCTATCTGTGGACCTCTAAGAGCAATATGTTTATCAATAATTTGGAATGAAACTCCATCAAGTGCTTTGCCATCATAGATCACTCCACCTGAAGTCTCACTCATTCCATAGGTGGTAATTATATTAATGCCTAAATCTTGAGCTCTCTTTTTTAATTCAGAATCTAAGCGAGCACCACCAACAAGAACAGCTCTACACTTTTGTAGATGTTCTAATAGTTGCTTATCTGTTCCTACTGCTCGATGTAGCTGCGTTGGAACTATTGCGCTAAATTCAGCCTGACTATCAACTCCAACAGGTACTGTGCCAAGTTCTATTGATCTAACTAAAACATTAATTCCTGCAATATGAGTTGTTGGCAAGAGAAGCGACCATCTCTGTCCAGGGCTTGCGCTTAAAAACTTATGACTTGCCCTGGCACTTGCAATCAGTGATTGACAGGTAAGAAGAACTGATTTGGGATTTCCGGTCGAACCAGAGGTCTTTACGATTAGAGCAACCTTGGGGTCAACTTGATCCACATCTAAAGCAGCAGTACTAAGGGCCGGCCCATCCTTTAGGGCCAGCAAGAGCTTTTCAAGAAAGTGTGGCATCGACCACGCAGGCTCGATGATCTGCACTTCTCGCTTTACCGCAAGTTCCATAACCGACATAGGGTATGCCATATGAGCAAGCCAATTAAGCGCCAGATGGGCAGTCGCACCATTCCAAAGTGGGAAGTCGGGCAAGATTCGCGTGAATTTAGCGATGTCCGTTATGAAACTGCAGAGGGTATGGCGAAGATAACAATCAATCGTCCCCAGGCGCGAAATGCATTTCGGCCAGAGACTCTTTTTGAATTAGAGCGCGCATTTACCTTTGCAAGAGATGATGAAAAAGTTGGCGTGATAATTCTTACTGGCCAAGGCGATGAAGCTTTCTGCTCTGGCGGCGATATTTCAGTTCGTGGCGATGATGGATATATTGGAAGTGATGCAGTTGGAAAAAAAGGTATTGGAAGATTAAATGTTCTAGATCTGCAAGTGCAGATTCGCCGCACTCCAAAACCAGTAATTGCAATGGTTGCAGGCTGGGCAATTGGCGGAGGTCATGTTCTTCATGTGGTCTGTGATATCACTATCGCTGCAGAGAATGCCAAGTTTGGTCAAACTGGTCCTATGGTTGGATCTTTTGATGGCGGATATGGCGCGGGTCTTCTTGCAAGACATGTTGGGCAGAAAAAAGCTCGCGAGATTTGGTTTATGTGTCGTCAATATGATGCCAAAGAAGCTCTAGAGATGGGGCTTGTTAATGCTGTTGTTCCAGTTAGCCAGCTAGAGGCTGAGACAGTTTCTTGGGCAAGAGAGATGTTGCGCCACTCTCCTATGGCGCTTCGCCTGTTAAAGGCTGGACTTAATGCAGCAGATGATGGACTTGCTGGAGTTCAACAATTAGCCGGAGATGCAACTCTGCTCTTTTACTTGACCGAGGAAGGCCAAGAAGGTCGCGATGCATATAAAGAAAAGCGCGAACCTGACTTTAATAAGTTTCCTAAACGTCCTTAAAAAATGTCACTGACGCTGGAGGAGGCCCTAGCCTCACTTCGAGTTCTTGCACTTCCCATGCGCACTACATTTCGTTCACTTGATATTCGCGAAACAGCGCTAATTAAAGGCGAAAATGGCTGGGGAGAGTTTGCGCCATTTGTTGAATATTCCGATCAAGAATCACTGCCATGGCTAGAAAGCGCCATTGAAGCTGCAGACAAAGCACTTTCACCAGCACTTCGTGAATTTATTCCTATTAATGCCTCAGTACCGGCTTCAAATAATGAATCAGAAATCGAGCAGATCCTTTCTTGGTATCCAGGGGTTGCTACTGCCAAGATAAAAGTTGGAACAGGGATCAAAGAGGATTTAGCGCGTATCAAGGCAGTAAGAAAACACCTTCCAAAAGCAAAGATCCGCATTGATGTTAATGGATCCTGGAGCGTTAAGGATGCACTCTTTAATATCATTGCCATTTATGAAGTAACGGGAGATTTACTTGAGTATGTCGAGCAACCTGTCTCAAGTTTGAGTGAGTTAAAGCAATTGAAAGAAGGTATGAGTGTAGTTTTAAAAATTGCTGGCGATGAAGTTCTGCGAAAGGCAGAAGATCCTTTTGCGATAAATCTTGATGGGGCAATTGATATTTTGATGTTAAAGGTTTCACCATTAGGTGGCATCAAGCGAGCATTGGAGTTAGCAAGCCATCATAAGTTGCCAGTTGTAATCTCTAGCGCTTTAGAGTCAGCAGTTGGGATTTCTTATGGTCTAGCCCTTGCTGCAAGAGTTCCCAAATTAGATTATGCCTGCGGCCTTGGAACTAGTGCGCTCTTTAATCAAGATATCGGTGATATTCCAATTATGAATGGGGCGATAAAGGCTACGAACTATCCAATGGATTTAGAGCGAATTGAGAGATATGAGTTAAAGGGTGAGCGCCTAGAGTGGTGGCGCAATAGAATCAGCCGAATATGGAATTTGAGGCGCCCCGCATGAGTAATTCAACAGCGCTTGCTCGAGGCATTATTAAGCAATTAATCGAGCTGGGAATTAAAGATGTAGTCCTTTCTCCAGGCTCTCGCAACGCGCCTTTATCTATCGCTCTCTATGAAGCATCAGAGAAGGGCCTAATACATCTACATGTTCGCATCGATGAGAGAGGGGCAGCATTTTTTGCTCTTGGAATCTCTAAGGCTAGCGCTCGATATGTTCCAGTTGTCTGCACCAGTGGAACAGCAGTGGCTAACTACTATCCAGCCCTTCTTGAAGCCCATCACAGTGATATCAACTTACTTCTTCTAACGGCAGATAGACCAGCACGTCTTCGAAAGACTGGTTCAAATCAGACTACAGATCAAAACAAACTCTTTGGCACTTTCGTAAGGGCAAGTTTTGATACAGATAAAGATCTTGATTTATCAGAGGCTCTAAGTGGACGCGGGCCAGTTCATATGAATCTGCAATTTGATGAACCACTTCTTGATAAAGAAAACTCCGATTGGCTCTCTGGGATAAAAGTTAAGACTCAAAAGATGGGCAAGGCAGAAGCTATCGAGATCAATACTGATTCAAAGAAATCTCTAGTAATAGTTGGCCATGATCGAGCAGGACTCAGCGTTGCCGAAATTGAGCGATTTGCAAGTGATTTAGCAGCCCCACTAATCGCTGAAGATCCCTTGGTCTTTGAAGGCGCAATTGCCCATGCCCCAATTGTCTTATCGGATGAAAAGGCAAGGGTTGCTTTAGCTGCAGAGACTGTATTTGTGATTGGTAGAACCACTCTTTCTAGAAGCATCAATTCTTATATTCAAAGAGCAAAAAAGGTTATTGTTATTGACCCCCGAACCGAAAATATTGACACATCTAGAACTTCAGATGAGATTTATACCCAGATTCCAAAGGTTAAAAAGCCTTTAGATATTGATCAAAGCTGGCATGAATTATGGAAGAAGTATGAAGCGTTAGCTGCTATTGCTTTGTCAGTTCTTCCAGAGTGGTCTGAGGCAGAGTTAGCAACAGTTATCGCCGAGGAACTAGAAGATGACACAGCTTTATTTATCTCATCCTCTAGACCAGTAAGAGATTTTGAAAGTTTTGCTGTACCAAGATCAGCCTTAATAACTTATGCTAATCGAGGTCTTGCAGGAATTGATGGCAATATTTCAACAGCCCTTGGTGTTGCCACGCAACATAGCGAGAGTTACGCAGTAATTGGAGATTTAGCTTTCCTGCACGATATTTCAGCCCTTGCCAATCCAACACAAGATAACTTGACCATAATTGTTGTTGATAACAATGGCGGTGGAATCTTCTCAACCCTTGGGCAGAGAGGCAGTAAAGGCTTTGAAACGATTTTTGGCACACCGCATGGAATTGATATTTCAAGTGTGGTTAAGAGCTTTGGTATCTCTTCTCAGCAAATTAGCAGTGCAAAAGAACTTCATATCGCTCTCCAACAAATCCATACTGGCCTTCATGTGATTGTGGCAAAGATGCCTCATAGAGAAGAAAACGCTGATTCAATTGCTGCGGTACTAAAGAAATATAGCCAGTTAGTGCTTCTCTAAAGCAGAGCGCATAGGCAGAAGCTTTGCCTGACTCTCTGCGTATTCTCGTTCTGGATCAGATCCAGCAACAATTCCGCATCCAGCATAGATTCGAATCGACTTACCATCACTTGTAATCTGACCACAACGCAGCGCAAGTGCTAACTCACCATCGCCCTTGCTATCAATCCAGCCAACAGGACCTGCATAACGACCGCGTGAAATACCCTCGATTTCATCAATTGCTTTCTTTGCTAGATCTCGCGGAGTTCCACAAACCGCAGCTGATGGATGTAGTCTGGAAGCTAGATCAAAAATATCTGCTGGGTTTGCAGAGTCAGATAAGACTGCTGTTACATCGGTGGCAAGATGCATGACATTAGATAGATGCAGAACAAATGGAGTTTCAGGAACATTAGTTGAGCGGCATAAAGGACCTAGCGCATCAGCAACTGATAGAACTGCATATTCATGCTCTTCCAAATCCTTTGATGATCTAGCAAGAGAGCCAGCAAGAGCTAAATCTCTTTCGTCATCACCAGTTTTTCGAATCGTTCCAGCTAAGACCCTCGAAGTGATTAGAGATTTACTTAAACGAACCAATAACTCTGGAGTTGCGCCAACTAAACCGCTATTGGAATAAACCCAGGTCGAGGGATATTCCTTGGCTAGCAGCCTTAATAGCCTTCGAACATCAATTCTCTCTTCACTCTTTCCGGTTAGGAATCGAGCCAATACGACTTTATCTAGCTTTGCATCTTTAATCTTTCCAATAGCAAGTGCTACTCGCTCTCGCCAGATATCTCCATTACTTCCGCTCCAAGAGACATTTATTGGCCTAGCTAGATCTTCACATCTTTCAAGCTTTGGCTGGGAACCATCACCGATCCAAGTAATCCAAGACTTGCCATTTGATTGACCCACAACAACTCTTGGAATTACTAATATCGAATCCTCTGCTTCATCAAAAGAAAAAGATGTGAAGAGAATTGGTCCACTACCTAAACCATGGGAATTATTAGCAATATTTAAGCTATTTATCTCAGCTCGCCACCATCTGCGAGCCTGCTCAAAACGATTAGGACCTTTAACAGTGTGGGACTTATAAACTCCAAAACCAATTAAGCCATCCCCGCCTCTAACCCAAGAGGTTATTTGTTCATCCTTAATATCTGCAATTGCGGTATCAAGAAGCTCGGGGTGTTCACCAAGTAGCTCGGTGGTTGCAGAGATAGGCATTGGGCTCCATTCAACTTGTGGAGTTAGCCTAGCGGTAGAGATGATAGGTAAGTGAGTCGAGCAGATTTGGGTAAAGATCCAGAAGAAGTTGCCGCCATGTTTGACGGGGTAGCTCGTCGCTATGACTTATTTAACGATTTACTTAGCCTGGGCGCAACCAAAAGATGGCGAAGAAGTGTGGAGGAAATTATTAATCCAAAACCAGGGATGAAAATTCTTGATATTGCAGCAGGCCCTGGTTCATCTAGTGAAGGCTTATATAAGGCGGGAGCTGATGTCACCTCTCTAGATTTTTCAAAAGGAATGTTAGATCAGGGAAGAAAGGTTCGCCCCTACTTAAACTTTGTCGAAGGCGATGCACTCAATCTTGCCTTTAAGGAAAATACCTTTGATCTGACAACAAATTCTTTTGGTTTAAGAAATGCTCAAGATTACAAAAAAGCTTTAAGTGAGGCTTTAAGAGTTACAAAGCCTGGCGGAAGAATTGTTATCGTGGAGTTCTCAACTCCCACCTTTAAACCATTTCGGATTTTTTATATGAATTACTTAATGAAAGCCTTGCCAAAATTATCTAGATCAGGATCATCAAACCCTGCTGCATATAGCTATCTTGCAGAATCAATCCGCGCCTGGCCCAAGCAGGAGGAGCTAGCAAGGGATATGGAGGCGGTGGGCTGGAAAAATTCATCATGGATTAACCTCACAGGGGGAGTTGTGGCAATTCACACAGCCTTCAAGGGCTCCTAGATTTCTCTGAATTTCTAAGGCTCACCTAAGATTTGGCGTTGTGAGCAACCCATATCTACCAATCATCGTAATCGGAGCGATTGGATTTGGATTCGCCATTTTTTCAGTGGTTGCCGGAGCTCTAACCGGACCTAAACGATATAACAGAGCAAAGCTAGATGCCTATGAATGCGGAATAGAGCCAAGCCCTCAAGCCCAAGGCGGCGGACGCTTTCCGGTCAAATACTTTTTAACTGCAATGCTTTTTATTATCTTTGATATCGAAATTGTTTTCCTCTATCCCTGGGCAGTTGCCTATGATCAACTAGCGTTATTTGGACTTATTGAAATGGTTATCTTTATTGCCACAGTATTTGTGGCCTATACCTATGTTTGGCGCCGCGGCGGATTGGAATGGGATTAAGAAAATGGGCTTAGAAGAGAAATTACCTTCCGGTTTTCTACTCACAACTGTAGAAAAACTTGCCGGCTATATGCGCAAGAACTCACTCTGGCCTGCAACTTTTGGCCTTGCTTGCTGCGCTATTGAAATGATGGCAATCGGCTCTGCCGGTAAATACGACATCTCTCGATTTGGTATGGAAGTTTTCCGCGCTTCACCAAGACAGGCAGATTTAATGATTGTGGCTGGTCGAGTATCAAACAAGATGGCTCCGGTAGTCAGACAGATTTATGATCAGATGGCAGCTCCTAAGTGGGTTCTATCAATGGGAGCATGCGCTTCATCTGGCGGAATGTTTAACAATTATGCAATCGTCCAAGGCGTTGATCACATAATCCCAGTTGATATTTATCTTCCTGGTTGTCCGCCAAGGCCAGAGATGTTGATGGATGCAATTTTGAAGCTGCATGAACAAATTGGTAATGAAAAGCTTGGCGTTAACCGCGCAAAAATCGTTAAGGAAGTTGAAGCATCAGCTATTGCGGCTATTCCTATTCATCAGATCCCAGTATTTGGAAAGCAGGGCTGATCAATGAGCGAGCAGACGGGTTCATTTGGTATCCAGGGCACTGGAGATACTTCTGGCTATGGCGGGCTAGTTCGCTCCAGCTTCTCGCCAACTTCAGCACAAAAACCCTATGGCTCATACTTTGATGAAGTAACAGATGAATTAGAACGAGCATTTCCAGAATTTAACGATGCTATTGAAAAAGTTGTCGTAGATCGCGGAGAATTAACACTTCACATTAAAAGACAGCGCCTATTTGATGTTGCTAAAACCCTAAGAGATACCGAGACTCTTCGCTTTGAGGTTTGTCTTGGAGTTTCAGGAGTTCACTATCCAGAAGATAGCCAGCGCGAACTCCATGCAGTCTATGAACTCTTATCCATGACAAATAATCGTAGATTGAGGCTAGAGGTAAGTACTCCTGATTCAGATCCACACATTCCATCTCTAGTTGAAGTTTGGGCTGGAACTAATTGGCATGAGCGCGAGGCTTATGACATGTTTGGAATTATCTTTGATGGACATCCAGCTCTAACCAGAATTCTTATGCCAGATGATTGGCCAGGACATCCGCAGCGCAAGGATTATCCACTCGGTGGCATTTCTGTTGAATATGTAGGAGCCACAATCCCATCTCCTGATAATAGAAGGTCATATCGATGAGTACTTTTGCATCATCTCGCGAGACAACTGAAGGAACCATTTATTCAGTAACTGGCGGCGATTGGGATCAAGTAGCAAGTGAGATTGGTAGCGCGAAAGAAGAGCGCGTAGTTGTAAACATGGGACCTCAGCATCCATCTACACATGGCGTGCTGCGCTTAATGCTTGAACTTGAAGGCGAGACTATTACCGAACTTAGATGTGGAATTGGATATCTTCACACTGGAATTGAAAAAAACACTGAATTTCGTACCTGGACCCAAGGCGTTACTTTCGTTACCCGAATGGATTATTTAAGCCCGCTATTTAATGAAACTACTTACTGTCTAGGGGTAGAAAAGCTTTTAGGCATCACTAATGATGTCCCGGAGCGAGCATCTGTTATTCGAGTAATGATGATGGAATTTAATCGCATCTCATCGCATATGGTCGCACTTGGAACTGGAGCGCTAGAACTCGGCGCAATTACTCCTATGTTTTTTGCTTTTCGCGAAAGAGAGAAAGTTCTAGATGTATTTGAAAAAGTCTCGGGGCTAAGAATGAACATGGCATATATCCGTCCTGGTGGAGTTGCTCAAGATCTGCCGGAGGGAACCGTTGCTGGGATTAGAGAATTGATTAAGGATTTAAGAAAGAACTTCAAAGATAATGCCAAGTTATTAATCGGTAATTCAATCTGGATCAAGAGAACAAAAGGCGTTGGCTATCTAGACCTTGCAGGCTGTATCACCCTTGGAGTTACTGGCCCTGTTCTTCGCTCAACCGGTATGCCTTGGGATTTAAGAAAGACACAACCATATTGTGGATATGAAAATTATGACTTTGATGTGATCACCGCTGATACCTGTGATGTCTATGGACGCTTCTTAATTCGCATGCAGGAACTAGAGCAATCTTTAAGAATCATTGAGCAGTGCTGTGACAAGCTAGATAAACTTGAAGGAGCGCCAGTGATGGTGGCCGATAAGAAGATTGCTTGGCCAGCTCAGCTCTCACTTGGCGGAGATGGCCTAGGAAATTCTCTCGATCACATTCGCCAGATCATGGGAACTTCTATGGAAGCGCTAATCCATCACTTCAAGATTGTCACTGAAGGATTTAGAGTTCCAGCCGGTCAGGTCTACACCCCAGTTGAATCACCTAGAGGTGAACTTGGAGCCCATTTAGTCTCTGATGGCGGCACTCGCCCATATCGTGTTCATTTCCGCGCTCCTTCATTTAGTAATCTTCAATCGACATCTGCAATGTGTGAAGGCTCGCTTATCGCTGATGTTGTTGCAGCTGTTGCTTCCATCGATCCTGTGATGGGAGATGTGGACCGCTAATGCCATTGACTGATTCTGATAATTTAGTTATGGATTCGATTATCAATCGATATCCACGTTCACGTTCTGCCATCATGCCACTTCTGCATCTTGCCCAATCTAAAGATGGATATGTGACTCCTGAAAGTATTGAAGTAATTGCTAAGAAGTTAAATCTAGAAAGCGCTGAAGTTAGCGCAGTAGCAACTTTCTATACTCAATATAAGCGCGGCCCTGTTGGTGAATATCATGTTGGGGTCTGTACTAACACCTTATGTGCAATTATGGGTGGGGATGAGATATTTGAATCGCTTAAAGAACATCTTGGTGTTGAAAACAACGGAGTAACGCAAGATGGGAAAGTTTCAATAGAACATATTGAATGTAATGCTGCTTGTGACTACGCACCTGTTGTTATGGCCAACTGGGAGTTCTACGATAATCAGAGCGTTGAATCAGCTAAAGATCTAGTTGACTCAATGCGCCAAGGAAATCCAATAGCTCCAACGCGTGGCCCAGATAAATTGCCAACTTGGAAAGAGAACTCAGCCCTTCTTGCGGGTATTAATGATGGACTTGCAAACCAAGGAGTTTCGGCAGGAAAGCCAACTCTTCTAGGATTAAAGATTGCGCAGAGTGGCAATAAGAAATTGACTCCAGAATTAACCAAGAGCTATGATCAAAAGGATTCATTTACTCTAGATGGCTATCGTAGAAACGGTGGCTATAAAGCAATTGAAAAGGCTCTAAATATGAGCCCAGATGATGTTATCCAAGCCGTTAAGGATTCAGGGCTACGCGGCCGCGGCGGCGCAGGTTTTCCAACTGGTATGAAGTGGGGCTTTATCCCGCAAGGTGATAACAAAGAACACTACTTTGTTGTTAATGCCGATGAATCAGAGCCAGGTACTTGTAAAGATACCCCGCTAATGCTTGCTAATCCTCATGTTTTAATTGAAGGAATCATCATTGGCTCTTATGCCATTAGAGCAAAACATGCATTTATTTATATTCGCGGCGAAGTAGCCCATGTAATTCGTCGAGTTCAACAAGCTATAGAAGATGCCTATAAAGCAGGGCTACTTGGAAAGAACATCTTAGGTAAAGGTTTTGATTTAGATTTAGTACTTCATGTTGGAGCTGGCGCATATATCTGTGGTGAAGAGACAGCCCTTCTTGATTCTCTTGAAGGTTTCCGCGGCCAACCAAGGCTTCGCCCACCATTTCCAGCAATTGCAGGTCTATATGCCCGTCCAACGGTTGTCAATAACGTTGAATCAGTTGCATCGGTTCCAGCAATTATTAATAACGGAGCGCAATGGTTTTCATCCCTTGGAACAGAGAAGAGCAAAGGCTTTACGCTCTACTCACTTTCAGGACATGTTAAAAATCCTGGTCAGTTTGAAGCCCCACTTGGCATAACTCTTCGTGAGTTAATTGATATGGCTGGTGGAATGCGTAATGGCAATAAGTTGAAGTTCTGGACTCCTGGTGGTTCATCAACTCCGATATTTACTGACGAACATCTAGATATTCCACTTGATTATGAAGGCGTTGCCGCAGCTGGTTCAATGCTTGGAACCAAAGCGCTGCAAATATTTGATGAGACAACTAGCGTGGTTAGAGCGGTCCTGCGCTGGACTGAGTTTTATAAGCATGAATCATGCGGAAAATGCACCCCTTGCCGTGAGGGCACCTGGTGGTTAGTTCAAATCCTTAAAGATCTTGATGCAGGAAAAGGCGAGCAAGCAGATCTTGAGAAATTACTTGATCTCTGCGACAACATTGCAGGCCGCTCATTCTGCGCACTCGCTGATGGCGCAGCAAGCCCAATCATCTCCTCAATCAAATATTTCCGTGAAGAGTATTTAGAACATTTGAGAATTGGTGGATCACCTTTCAGCCCTGCCGCCTCATCACTTCTTACATCAGACGGGGTGAAGGTATGAGTACTCAAGAGATTGCAACAGAGACAGCGGTAGAAATGATTACTCTAACTATCGATGGATTTGAAGTTAGCGTGCCAAAGGGAACTTTAGTTATTAGAGCTGCGGAGAAATTAGGAATTCAGATTCCACGTTTCTGTGATCACCCACTTCTTGATCCGGTTGGAGCATGCCGCCAATGTTTAGTTGAGATTGAAGTTAATGGAAGAAAGTTTCCAAAACCACAAGCCTCTTGCACTATTCCAGTTGAGCCGGGAATGATTGTTAATACTCAACTCACCTCAGCTGTTGCCGATAAGGCGCAACAAGGTGTTATGGAGTTATTACTGATTAACCACCCACTTGATTGTCCAGTTTGCGATAAGGGCGGCGAGTGTCCACTGCAGAATCAAGCGATGAGTAATGGCCGTGAAGAATCAAGGTTTGAAGGAACAAAGAGAACCTTTGAAAAACCAATCAATATTTCCTCGCAGGTTCTTCTTGATCGTGAACGCTGCATCCTCTGCGCTCGCTGCACTAGGTTCTCTGAGCAGATTGCGGGAGATCCATTTATTACTCTCAATGAGCGAGGCGCACTTCAGCAAGTTGGCATCTATGAGAAAGAACCATTTGAGTCCTACTTCTCAGGCAATACAGTTCAAATCTGCCCTGTGGGAGCGCTCACTGGAGCTTCATATCGCTTCCGAGCCCGTCCATTTGATCTGATTTCAACCCCTTCTGCCTGCGAACACTGCGCATCAGGATGCGATATGAGAACCGATGTTCGTCGCGGAAAAACACTACGCCGTCTGGCAGGAGATGATGCGGCAGTTAATGAAGAGTGGAACTGCGATAAGGGGCGCTGGGCGTTTAAATATGTAAATGCTAAAGATCGCATTACTAATCCATTAATTAGGGATGAGAGTGGTCAATTAAGAGAGGCTTCATGGCCAGAGGCTCTAGCGCTTGCAGCAAAAGGATTAAAGCAGAATCGCTCTGCAGTATTAGTTGGAGGAAGAGCAACTCTTGAAGATGCTTATGGATATTCCAAATTTGCTCGTATCGCCCTTAATACAAACGACATTGATTTTCGCTCAAGATTGACATCAAAGGAAGAGAAGAATTTCTTAGCCTCACATATTGTGGGAACTCAAGTTAGTTACAAAGATCTTGATAGAGCAGATCATGTTCTTCTTCTTGGTTTTGAAGCTGAAGAAGAATCACCAATAGTCTTCCTTCGCCTCTATAAGCAGGTCAAAAAGCGTGAATTGAAAATTACAGCTGTTGCTCCTTTTGCATCTCGCGGAAATAAGAAGTTGAAGGCAGAACTAATCTCAACCCCAGCAGGCAGTGAAGCCTCTGCAATTTCAAAAATCTCAAATCTTTCAAATAAATCAGTAATCATTATCGGAGAGCGTCTCTCTGAGAGCTCTGGCGCAATTTCTGCTGCAGTTGCTCTTGCTACAAATAGCGGTGCAAAGCTTGCCTGGATTCCAAGAAGAGCTGGTGAGCGAGGAGCACTTGAAGCTGGAGCGCTATCTAATCTTCTTCCAGGCGCAAGACCGGTAAGCGATAACGCTGCAAGGGTTGATCTTCAAGCTGCATGGGGCGTTTCAAGTCTTCCAAGTAACCCTGGTTTAGATAGCGATGAAATAGTAAAAGAGGTAGAAAAAGGCAATATTGGCGCTCTTTTAGTTGGCGGCGTTGATCCCCTAGATATCTCACCTGATTACCAAGCAATAATGGAGAAAGCTTTTATCGTTTCACTTGAAATTCGCCAGAGCGCAGTAACCCAGATAGCAGATGTTGTCCTTCCAGTTGCAGCAGTTGTGGAAAAGAGCGGAACCTTTATAAATTGGGAATCCAGAGCAAAATTCTTTGAAGCGGCTGTGCCAGATTCTCTAACTAGAAGTGATGTGAGAATCCTTTCAATGCTTGCAGACGAGATGGGATCTAGCATCAATCTTCCAACGGTTAGCTCGGCAAGAGATGAATTTAACTCACTTGGTACTTGGCACAACCGTGAAAGCTTTACTACAGTAAGTGGTGAAGCAACAAAAATTGCAAACGGAAAAGCAAATCTATGCTCCTGGAGATTGCTTCTTGATTCTGGATCTATGCAAGATGGAGAAAATAATTTAGCGGGAACAGCCCATCCATCGGTTGCAATTATTTCTAAGAGCCGCGCAGATTCTTTGGGTGTTGCAAATGGAGATCAAATTAAGATTTCAACTCCGAGAGGTGAGATCACTCTTGCTTGCCAGATTGATTCAATTGACGAGGATTCTGTATGGGTGCCTCGCAATAGCATCAATAGCAAGGTAATTGAAAGCCTTGGTATAACTTCTGGTGAAGTATCGGTGGTGAGAGCATGAATAGCGCATCGATAATTCTTGATGATCCAACCTGGGTAATAATTGCCAAAGGCGTTCTCGTATTTGCTCTCTGTGTCGTTCTAACACTTCTCTCCGTTTGGGGCGAGAGACGCATTGTTGCTCGAATGCAGATGCGTATGGGACCAAACCGCGTTGGTCCATTTGGCTTAGTTCAAGCTTTAGCAGATGGTGTGAAACTAGCTTTGAAAGAGGACATCATTCCGGCAGCAGCAGATCGCGCGGTATTTGTTATAGCCCCAATTATCAGCGTCACTACTTGCTTTATGGCCTTTGCTGTTATTCCACTCACGGGCGAAGTTAATTTCTTTGGCGAGCAGACAATCATGCAATTAACTGATCTGCCAGTTGGAGTCTTATATGTTCTAGCAACAGCATCAATTGGGGTTTATGGAATCGTTCTGGCTGGATGGTCATCAGGCTCGACATACCCACTACTTGGTGGGCTGCGCTCTAGCGCTCAAGTTATCTCCTATGAAATTGCTATGGGACTTTCATTTGTTGGTGTATTTATCTATGCCGGATCCATGTCAACGGGAGACATAATTGCTGCTCAATCAACATGGTGGAATGTTGTTGTTCTTTTCCCTTCATTTGCAATTTATGTCATTTCTATGGTGGGCGAGACAAATCGCGCGCCATTTGATTTAGCTGAAGCAGAAGGCGAATTAGTTGGCGGCTTCCATACCGAGTACTCATCACTGAAGTTTGCACTCTTCTTCTTAGCTGAATATGTAAACATCATTGCAGTCTCTGCTCTTGCAACTACCTTATTTTTAGGAGGACCAAGTGCTCCTCCAGGACTTGGCTTCACCTTCGCTTGGCTGGGCGGTTGGTTTAGCTTTATCTGGTTCTTCCTAAAAGTTCTTGCATTCTTCTTTTTCTTTGTCTGGCTACGAGGAACTCTGCCAAGGTTGCGTTATGACCAATTCATGAAATTTGGATGGAAAGTATTGATTCCAGTAAATGTTGCTTGGATTTTAGTTGTCGCCACACTTCGCCTTCTAACACAGCAAGGCGCTTCACAATTTGTTATTGCAGGATTTACTGGAGCAGTTGTTTTAGCAGTTCTTGGCGCAATGACTATTTATGATCGCTCAAAAATCAAAGCTGAAGAGTTAGCAAATCAAGTTGGTCCAATGCCTGAGCCATCATTTCCAGTTCCAGCCCTTCCGACATCGCTAGCTTTAAAAGAAAAGGAGGGTAATTAAATGAGTGAATTTCACTTAGAACCCAAGCCCTCAGGAGCCATTCAAAAGGCTGCAGATCAATCAGTTCCCGTTACTGGAACCGAGGCAGCAGGCTTTTTCACCCAGTTAAAAGGCTTCTGGGTCACCTTCAGCACGATGTTTAAAAAACCTAACACCATTGAATACCCTGAAGTTAAACCGGAAGTTGCGCCACGCTTTCATGGTCGCCATCAACTAAATCGCTATGAAGATGGTCTTGAAAAGTGCATTGGCTGTGAGCTCTGTGCTTGGGCTTGTCCTGCAGATGCAATCTATGTTGAAGGAGAAAATAACACCGAAGGTAATCAAATCTCCCCTGGCGAGCGACATGCCAAGGTTTATCAGATCAATTATTTGCGATGTATTTTCTGTGGTCTATGTATAGAAGCTTGTCCAACAAGAGCGCTCACCATGACAAACGAATATGAGATTGCTGATGACACACGTCAGAAATTAATCTGGGAAAAAGAAGATTTACTTGCTCCACTTCGCGCTGGAATGTTGATGCCACCACATCCGATGTATCCAGAGTCTGATCATCACAATTATTACCGAAATGAAATTAAAGAGTCGCACCCATCGCAAGATACAAAGGCAGGTGGAGAGAAGTAATGAGCGGTGAATCAGCCTTATTCTGGGTACTAGCTCCTCTTGCCGTTTTGGCATCGGTTGCTATGTTATTTATGAAAAAAGCTGTTCACTCGGCAATTCTGCTTGCTTGGGTGATGATTACCTTAGCAATTTTCTATATCGCTCTCGAAGCACCATTTCTTGGAATTGTTCAAATTGTGGTCTATACCGGAGCGGTAATGATGCTCTTCTTATTTATCTTGATGTTAGTCGGAGTGGATTCATCAGACTCGCTAGTTGAAAAGATTAAAGGGATTCGCTCTGTTGCAATCTTTACAGCTCTAGCCTTTTCGCTAACACTAATTACCTTCATCGCTCGCGCAGAGCTTGGAAGGCCTAGCGTTGGCTTAGAGGAAGCAAATAGCGGTGGAAATGTCGAGGGCTTGGCTCAATACCTATTTAGCGATTATGTCTGGGCTTTTGAGGTCATTTCAGCCCTTCTCATTACCGCAGCCCTTGGTGCAATGGTTCTTGCTCACTCAGAGAAGAGCGATGTTGCTAGAACTTCTCAAAAATCAAGATCTATTGCTCGCTTTCGTGGAAAATCGATTGCAACAGCAGCAGGTCTTCCAGGCTCTGGTGTTTATGCCAGAAATAACGCGCTAGATCTTCCAGCCTTATTGCCGGATGGAAAACCATCTGATCTTTCAATCGCAGAAGTGCTCCATCGCAGAGGTGATGTAGCTGAATCTAAGAGCTATGAATTAGAAGGATTGCCAAAGATCGATGATGAGGGCAACAAGTAATGAATCCAACAAATTATCTCTATCTCTCAGCAATTCTATTTTCAATAGGAGCTGTTGGAGTTATTGTTAGAAAGAATGCAATTGTTGTTTTCATGTGTATTGAACTTATGCTTAATGCTGCCAATCTAGCTTTTGTTACGTTCGCTAAAATTAATGGAAATCTAGAAGGCCAAGTTATGGCCTTTTTCACCATGGTTGTAGCGGCATGCGAAGTTGTCGTGGGCCTTGCAATTATTGTGACAATATTCCGTTCTCGTCGATCTGCATCCGTTGATGATGCAAGTTTGTTGAATCGATAAATGACTTCAGAGAACTTAGTTTATTTAATCGCTCTGCCGCTTTTTAGCGCAGCGCTTTTGATGCTTCTTGGTCGAAAAGCTGATAGGTGGGGGCATGTATTTGCAACCTTGATCTCTGCAAGCACTTTTGTAGTTGGCGCGATGGAATTCTTTGCAATGATAGATCGCCCAGAGGCATCACGGGCTGTGACCCAGAAGTTATTTACTTGGATCTCCGTAGGGACCTTTAATGTAGATGCTGGGCTCTTGCTCGATCAGTTATCCATAGCCTTCGTTCTACTCATTACTGGAGTTGGAACTCTGATTCACGTTTACTCCATTGCCTATATGTCCCATGACAGGGATAGAAGGCGTTTTTTCGCGTATTTGAACTTCTTTATCGCAGCAATGCTCTTACTAGTTCTTGGGGACTCTTACCTGAATCTCTATGTGGGCTGGGAGGGCGTTGGCCTTGCTTCCTACCTGCTTATTGGCTTCTGGAATCAGAAACCTGAATATGCAACTGCTGCCAAGAAAGCATTTGTGGCCAACCGTGTTGGTGACTTTGGATTATCAGTTGCAGTAATGATTGCTTTTGCAAACTTTGGCGCTGTTTCATTTATTGGAATTGAAGAGAAAGTTGGCGGAGCAAGTGAAGCCGCTCTTACTGCAATGGGTCTGATGCTGCTACTGGCAGCAGCGGGTAAGTCAGCACAATTCCCACTTCAAGCCTGGCTTGGAGATGCGATGGCTGGTCCAACCCCCGTTTCAGCTTTAATCCATGCCGCAACAATGGTGACAGCTGGAGTTTATTTAATTACTCGATCTAACTTTGTATTTGATAATGCACCAACTGCGCAACTAGCAGTAGTAATAGTTGGAACTATCACCTTACTCTTTGGCGCAATCATTGGTATGGCAAAAGATGATATTAAGAAGGCACTTGCTGCCTCAACTATGTCACAAATTGGCTACATGATCATGGCCTCAGGTTTTGGTCCTGCTGGATATGCATTTGCAATCATGCATCTTCTAACTCATGGTTTCTTTAAAGCTGGAATGTTCCTAGGTGCAGGCTCAGTCATGCATGGCATGAATGATGAAGTAAATATGCGACGCTATGGCGGACTCGCTAAATTTATGCCGATAACTTCAATTACTTTTGGTCTTGGATACTTAGCAATTATTGGCGTTCCGCCATTTGCAGGGTTTTATTCAAAAGATAAAATAATTGAAACTGCATTTAATGCAGGAGGTGTGCAAGGAGTTCTCTTTGGCTCTGCAGCTCTATTAGGAGCGGTGATCACAGCCTTTTATATGACTCGCCTAATGCTCATGACTTTCTTCGGTAATAAGCGCTGGGCAGAGGGAAGCGAGCCTCACGAATCACCAATTTTGATGTGGGCCCCTATGGCAGTTCTAGCAGTCGGGTCGGTTGCCTCTGGCTATCTTCTCTATAGCGGCAAGGCCATTGTTAAGTGGCTGGCCCCAGTTGTTGATAAGGATCATCACGAACATGCAGAGTTCTTGCCCCCAATAGTTGTCACAACTCTTGCAGTAGTTGCAGTGATAATCGGAGTTTCTATTGCCTTTATTAAGTATCGCGGAGAGTTATCAGAGAGAGCGCCAAGTGAGGTAAGCATCTTTACTCGCGTAACTCGACGAGATCTTCTCCAAGATGATGCCAATGAGTTCCTCTTTATGCGCCCTGGTCAGAAGTTAACTCAACTATTAGTTAGAACCGACGAGAGTGTTATTGATGGAGCAGTTAGAGCAGTTGGCTCCAGCGCGCTAGGAAGTGCTAGAGGGATGCGCAAACTGCAAACAGGATATGTTCGTAATTACGCTCTACTAATTCTTATAGGCGCACTCGTTGCTCTATTCGCCGCTTTGGTGGTGACGCTATGAACCTTTTAACAAGTATGGGATTACTACCTCTAATTGGAGTTGGTTTAATCGCCCTGCTTCCTGCAACTAATGCAAAATTAGTCAAGCAAAGCGCTTTGCTTGTATCTGTTTTAGTTGCATTTCTTGGAATCACCATGACAATTGGATTTGATAGAGGCGTAACAGGCTTTCAATATGTTGAGCGATATTCATGGATTCCATCCCTTGGAATTAGCTATCAACTTGGAGTCGATGGAATATCACTAATTCTGATTTTGCTATCAGTGCTATTAGTACCAATTGTGATCCTAGCGGGATGGAATGAATCAGAGGGTGGTCGATTTAGCGTCAAGACCTTCTATATTCTGATCCTAGTTCTTGAAACCATGATGATTGGTGTCTTTGCAGCAACAGACTTATTCCTCTTTTATGTTTTCTTTGAAGCGATGCTCGTCCCGGTCTACTTCCTGATTGGTGGTTATGGCAGCGGGGCAAGACAAGCAGCAGCGGTAAAGTTCTTGCTTTATAGCCTTTTTGGCGGTCTTTTAATGCTTGCTTCAATTATTGGCATATTTGTGATTTCTGGAAATCAAATAGGTAGAACTTTTGATATCACCGCGCTTTCAACTCTTGAGATAGATGCAACTACTCAGAACTTCTTATTCCTAGGATTCTTTATTGCCTTTGCCATTAAAGCACCGCTCTGGCCACTTCATACCTGGCTTCCAGATGCAGCAAAGTCAGCAACTCCTGGAACTTCAGTACTCCTACTTGGTGTGCTGGATAAAGTGGGAACGTTTGGAATGATTCGCTACTGCGTTGAGCTATTTCCAGAGGCCTCTAGGACTTTTACGCCTTTAATAATTACTCAAGCTGTGATTTCAATAATCTATGGAGCATTTCTTGCAATTGGTCAGAAGGATATTAAATCACTCATTGCCTTCACATCAATTTCGCATTTTGGTTTTATCACTCTAGGAATCTTTGCAATGACGTCTCAATCAAACTCTGGAGCAACGCTCTATATGTTTAATCATGGAATCTCAACCGCAGCTCTCTTCTTAATTGCTGGTTGGATGATTTCTCGACGCGGCTCCTCGACAATTGCTGACTTCGGAGGCTTGCAGAGAGTCACTCCTATTCTTGCCTGGTCTTTCTTTATTGCAGGATTGTCGTCTTTAGCGCTTCCAGGTCTATCAAGCTTTGTCAGTGAATTCTTAGTTCTGGTTGGTACCTACACTAGGTATCCATTAGCTGCAGTGATTGCCACCTTCGGAATTATTCTGGCAGCTCTCTACATTTTAATTCCTGTGCAGAAAGCTCTTCATGGTCCAACTACTGCTGGGAATGAAAATCTTCCAGATCTTAATAGACGTGAGATTGCAGCAATTGCGCCAGTCATTGCGCTAATTGTTGCTCTTGGTTTTTATCCTAAACCAGCCCTTGAAATTATTAATCCTGCTGCCCAAGTAACAATTACTAAGGTGGGCTATAGCGATCCGCAGCCCCTGGTAGGAGGCGATAAATAATGGGTTTTCAATCACCAGCTCTGGAATATGGCGCTTTAGCGCCAATGCTAATTATCTTTGGCGTAGCGATTATTGGGGTAATTGTTGAAGCTTTCCTATCGGCAAAAGTTCGCGCACCGATTCAACTGGCAATATCGCTAGGCGCTGTTGTCCTAAGCCTTTCTCAAGTTTGGCGCCTTAGAGGTAGCGCTACGACAACGGCAGCTGTTAATTCCGTAGTCATTGATGGCCCAGTCTTATTTATGCAAGGAACAATTTTAATTCTCTCGCTTTTTGCATTTTTACTGATTGCAGATATTGATGCTTTTGCTGCACAGGCCTCTGCTGTGCCAGGTTCTAATGAAGAAGCAAGAGCTCTTGAATCTGGAAAGATTCAAACTGAGGTCTATCCCCTAACCCTCTTTGCAATCGGCGGCATGATGTTATTTCCAGCGGCTAATGATTTAATCACTTTATTTGTTGCGCTAGAGGTTCTCTCGTTACCACTTTATTTAATGGCAGGACTTTCCAGAAGACGCAGACTCTTGTCTCAGGAGGCAGCTCTTAAATACTTCTTACTAGGGGCGTATTCATCTGCCTTCTTCCTATTCGGCGCAGCATTTCTCTATGGATTTGCCGGCGATGTTTCACTTGCAGGAATTAGAAGCGCTGTCTCAGGTGGTCCAGGAAATGATGTCTTTCTAATCATTGGTATGGTTTCACTAAGTGTTGGTCTGCTATTTAAAGTCGGCGCGGCTCCTTTTCATTCTTGGACCCCTGATGTTTACCAAGGAGCGCCTACTCCAATTACTGCCTTTATGGCAGCAGCCACAAAGGTTGCAGCATTTGGCGCGATGCTTCGGATTTTCTACGTCTCACTTGGCGGGGCGGTCTATAGCTGGAAGCCGATCTTTACTGCCATTGCAATCCTGACCATGGTTGTTGGCTCAGTTATCGCTATTGCGCAGAGAGATATCAAGCGAATGTTGGCCTATTCCTCAATAGCCCATGCTGGTTTTCTGCTCACTGGAGTTATCGCTCTTAATCAAGAGGGCCTAAAGGCATCGCTCTTTTATTTAGCTAGCTATGGAATTGCCACTATCGGGGCTTTTGCTCTGGTGACTTTAGTTAGAGATTCATCTGGCGAAGTTGGAGATCTAAATCGTTGGGTGGGACTTGCTAAACGCTCGCCAGCTATAGCTTTAATCTTTTCGCTATTTCTTCTCTCCTTTGCTGGAATTCCACTTACTGCTGGCTTTATTGGCAAATTCACAATCTTTACTGCCGCCTATGAAAGTGGAAATATTGCAGTGGTAGTTGCAGGTGTTTTATCAAGTGCAATCGCTGCTTTCTTCTATATCAGAGTAATTGTCATGATTTTCTTTAGTGATCCAGCAGAAGATACTGTGACTGTGACAATTCCATCGCTCTATACCAACTTAACAATCTGGATTGCAGCTATTGCAACTCTAGCTCTAGGAATATTTCCTGCGCCGTTTCTTGATTTAATTGCAACCTTTGCAACCTTCACACGCTAATTATGGCTAGCCTAGGAATTGCCAATCTCGATAAAGATCTTGAAAGAGAGCTTTTGACTGGCCTTGATCAAGTCGAAGCGCTATTAAGTAGCCATATTCAAGGTGATTACCCGTTACTAATTGAAACCTCTCGCCATTTAGTCGAAGCAGGAGGAAAACGCTTTCGCCCCCTAATTACTCTTCTTGCCTCGCACTTTGGTAAGGGTCAGAGCAATCCAGTTATTGCAGCAGCAGTTGTCTGTGAGCTCACCCATGTTGCAACGCTTTATCACGATGATGTCATGGATGAAGCTAAGTTAAGACGCGGAGTAAGTAGCGCAAATAGTCGTTGGAGCAACACTGTTGCAATCCTTACCGGAGATTACCTCTTCTCAAAAGCCTCAGATCTATTGGCAGATCTTGGGCCAGAAGCGGTCCGCTTGCAGGCAAAGACCTTTGAAAGGCTTGTAATTGGCCAGATTCAAGAGACTCAAGGAGCAAAGAGCGGAGATGATGCACTTAAGCATTATCTTCAAGTTGTCTCAGATAAGACCGGATCTCTTATTGCAACTAGCGCTCGATTTGGAGCAATGCTTTCAGGAGCCGATAGAGAGATTGTTGAAACGCTAACTAGATTTGGAGAAAAAATCGGCATTGCTTTTCAATTAGCGGATGATGTAATTGATATCAGCAGTGATGCATCTCAATCAGGCAAAGTTCCAGGGACAGATCTAAAAGAGGGAATACCAACTCTTGTTACTCTACAGATCATTAGTTCTAAGTTAGATGAAGATCAAGAACTAAGAGACTTACTACAAAGCCCAATACCTGAAGAGAAAATCGCAGAAGTGCTTACCAAGCTTCGCCAGCACAGAGCGCTTAAGGATGCAAAGAGCTATCTTCACAATTTATCGCGAGAAGCTAAACAACTTCTTGAACCACTTCCAGCAATACCTGCTCGCAGCGCTCTAGAGGGCCTTTGCGATGCCGTCATCAAGCGGACGGCTTGATCGATAAAGGTCTCGACTTAGTACTGCAAGAGCAAGCCAGATAAAAGCGAACCCAAAAACTTTAGTCATCGAGATATCTTCATTATTTATAAAGATACCAATGAAAAACATGATTGTCGGAGTTATATATTGCAAGAGTCCAACAGTGCTTAGTGGCAATCTGGTAGTTGATCCATTAAATAGCAATAGGGGAATAACAGTTGCTGCGCCAGCTCCAAATAGCAGTAAGGATATGGTCCAAGTTGAACCAAATTCAGCGCTGCCTTTACTTTCGATAATAAGCAGAAAAACCAAGTTAGGTAGAAAAGCAAATAGTGTTTCTAAAGATAAAGTCTCAAGAGCTCCAAGATTTAAGGACTTCTTAATCAAGCTATAACTGCCCCAAGAGATCGCCAAAACCAGCGCAATCCAAGGAAGTGAGCCATATCCAAGGGTAAGAATCACTACTCCTGCTGCCGCCAGAGCCACAGCGGTCCACTGCGCTGGCCTTAATTTCTCGCGAAGCAGTAGAACTCCGAAGGTGACGTTAATTAGCGGAGTTATGTAATAGCCAAGTGCTGCCTCAACTACTCGATTCACAGTTACTGACCAGATGTAAACACCCCAATTAATTGTCAATAAACCTGAGGCTAAAAACAAAAGAGAAAGGGTGCGCGAGCTGCGAACCATCAGATATGCGCTCTTTAATTGTTTTCTTAAAGCAAGCAGTGAAATACAGATAAGAAGCGACCAGATTCCACGGTGGGCCAAGATTTCATAAGCGCCGGCTTCTTCAACTAGCTTCCAATAAAGTGGCAGTAGTCCCCAGATGATGTAGGCGGAGATGCCAAAAAGTAGACCTTTATTAAATTTGGTCATCGATAGTTAGTGAACTGAACAGCAAAGTCCAGTTTAGCTCCCTTAATTAGCGCAATAGCGCTCTGCAAATCATCTCGGCTCTTACTTGAAACTCTAAGTTCCTCTCCTTGAATCTGTGCTCTTACAGATTTAGGCCCCTCATCCTTTAAAAGCTTTGTGATTTTCTTAGCATTTTCTTGAGAGATTCCCTCTTGTATCGAGCAGAAGATTCGAAAGACTTTGCCGCTCTGAGCTGGCTCTGCAATATCAAGATGCTTTAGTGATACTGCTCTTTTGATCATCTTCTCTTTTAGGACATCTAGGGCCGCTTTCACTCGCTCTTCCGTTTCAGCCTCAACTAAGATTTTTTCACCAGACATCTCTATCTTTACTCCGGTGTTTTTAAAATCAAATCGGGTGGCAACCTCGCGAGAAGCCTGGTTTAGAGCGTTATCTAGCTCCATCCGATCAACTTTGGAAACGACATCAAAACTGCTATCAGCCATGGTCATACCGTATCGCGAGAGGATTTTGAGCGAGAAATCGCTGGTTATTTGAAGCTCTGCTGACCTATTAGAATTAGAGCCTTCTCGGATTCAGCGTTGTATGCGAGGCAATCGGAGATTTCTAGCCCAATAAACAGCTCTTAAGGAGTATCGATGAATAGCGAAATGTTTGCCCAAGTTAAATCTGGCAAAGGCTTTATTGCAGCCCTTGATCAATCAGGTGGCAGCACGCCAAAGACCCTAGCCCTATATGGCGTTACTGAATCTGCGTATTCCAATGAAGCTGAGATGTTTGATCGCATGCATGAGATGCGCTCACGCCTAATCAAGTCACCAGTATTTAATGGTGAGCGTGTGATTGGCGCAATTCTTTTTGAAATGACCATGGAGCGCACTATTGATGGCATGGGCTCTGCTGAATTCTTATGGAATAAAAAGAGAGTCGTCCCATTCCTTAAAGTTGATAATGGACTAGCAGATGATACAAATAACGTTCAATTAATGAAGCCAATTCCTGAACTTGGCGCAAGAATTGCCGCTGCAAATAAGCATGGAGTCTTTGGCACCAAGATGCGCTCAGTAATTAATATGGCAAACCCATCAGGAATTGATGAAATTGTTAAGCAGCAGTTTGAAGTTGGCAAAGAAATTATCGCAGGCGGCCTTGTTCCAATCATTGAGCCTGAGGTAAATATCAAGAGCGCAGAGAAGGCAGAAGCTGAAGAAATTCTAAAGAAGCAATTAATAGAGCAAGCAAATAGCCTAAGCGGCGATCAAAACATCATGCTTAAGCTCTCTCTTCCAACAAAAGCCAATCTCTATAAAGAGCTAGTAGATCACCCTCGCGTTGTTAGAGTCGTTGCTCTCTCTGGTGGATATTCAAGAGAAGTTGCTAATCAAATGCTTGCTGAAAATACTGGCGTTATTGCCTCTTTCTCAAGGGCGCTCGCTGAGGGGCTAAGCGCTCAACAAAGCGATACTGATTTTGATGCGATGCTGAATGCAACAATTCAGAGCATTTATGAGGCCTCAATCAAGTAATAATTAGTAATTTGTGAGCGCGAGGGCGAGTTGCTAGCCTTGCGCAATCAAGTGCTAAAGGGTGGGTTGCCCGAGTGGCCAATGGGAGCGGACTGTAAATCCGCCGGCTTAGCCTTCAGTGGTTCAAATCCACTACCCACCACAAGTGCTCTTAGTTTAAGACCCATTTCACGGTGATAGAGATAGAGACTTCCTCTTCACCAAGATCAATTACAGGAGTTGAGGCATCCTCTGCCTTAGCGACTCCAAGCATTGGGAATGAATATGAAGGAGCAGAGTTTTCTTGTAGTGAAACAACTTTGCCCAATGAGGTTCCAAGAAACTTGGCATAGGAAGAGGCTTTAGATTTTGCATCAGCAACTGCTGCAGCTCTAGCTTCCTGCATTGCTACAGATCCTTTAGAGATAAATGGCGAAATGCCATTAATGGCAACACTTTCATTGCCTGCATTAACCACTGATTCAACTACTTTTCCAGCGCTCTCAGCTTTTCGAATTACTACCGTAAATGATTGAGTAGCTCGATATCCAATAATTACTGAGCCCTTTTCTTGGGTGTAGTTGTATTCTGGATAGACCGAGAGGTTTGAACTCTTAATATCTTTGGAGGCAATATTCTCTGACTTTAGCGCTGCCCGAGCGCTAGAAGCAGCTTTTGATGCGCTAGATAGCGCACTTGCACTCTTATCGCTAAGTGAGGTGACGCTAAAGTAAAATCTCACCGCATCAGGAACAACACTCACTGTTCCTACTCCCGATACTGTTATATGACGATCTGATTCAGCTCCTTGAGCTGGATAGACCCAGAGCGCTCCTAGGACAAATAAAGCGGTAATGGCTGCGGTAATTCGATTCACTTTTCTCATAAGCCTAAGATACCCGCTATGGCAACGATTATTTCTCAATGCTCACTGAGCGTATTACGGCAAAGTGCTGAGAAATTAAGGGCAGGAGACTTAGTCGCCTTTCCAACGGAAACTGTCTATGGCATTGGAGCTGATGCAGAAAACAAGGATGCAGTTGCTAGGATGTATCAGGTGAAAAATAGGCCCGCTAGCCACCCGGTTATTGTTCATATTGCGGAGTTAAATGATGTTGATTACTGGGCACAAGAAATTCCTGAGTATGCGATCAATCTAATGCGAGATTTCTGGCCAGGCCCAATGACTCTTCTCCTTAAGAGACGAGAGGTTGCTGGCGACTTTCTAACTGGAGCTCAAGAGGTTGTGGGCTTAAGGATTCCGGCAAATAGCTTGGCACTTGGATTACTCAATGAATTTAAAGCAGTTGGTGGAAAAGGGATTGCTGCTCCTAGCGCCAATCGTTATGGCGCAGTCTCACCAACAACTGCCGAGGCTGTCAGTCAGGAGCTAAGTGAGTTTCTATCACCAAATGATCAAATACTTGATGGCGGGCCCTGTTTAGTTGGAGTTGAATCAACAATTATTGATTGCAGCGGCCAAAATCCAAAAATTCTTAGGCCAGGAGCAATTAGCGCGGAGATGATTGAAGAGAGCACGGGGATAGTTCTTGAAGAAGTCAGTGAAACAAAGATTCGAGTCTCTGGTTCTGACAAGCAGCACTATGCACCAAAAGCAAAAGTGATTATTGATGGTCAAAGTCAGAGCGGCGAGGGGTTAATTGCAATGATTGAAGTTACTACCCCAGAAGGTGTAATTCGCTTGGCAGAACCTAAAAGCATTGAAGAGTATGCGCGGGTGCTTTATTCAGCTCTTCGCATGTCAGATACTCAGAATTTAGAGAGGGTAAGAATAATTCCACCAACCGGCCCAGGCCTTGCGGTTGCAATTCGTGATCGCATTAATCGAGCAGCGGCGAATTAGATGGTGATAAAGGGTTTCTAGCGTCTAACACTGTATTTCAAAAACTCTTTGCCGCTTGGTCGTATTGCCCTTGCTGTCTCAAGGCAATCGCCTCGTCTGTTAAAAGCTTTTCTTTGAATTTCGATTGCTGGAGTGCCAGCCAATACTGATAACTTAGTTGAGATTTCATCTTCAATAAGTAGTGATGAAATTTCTTCGTCAGCGCTCTCTACAACCTGCCCATAATTTTCTGAAAGGAGTTTGTATAAAGATCCTGAAAGAATTTCTTTATCAAGCCCAGGAGCAAATCTTGCTTTTACATATGAAACTTCCCAAGAGAGAGCTACTTTTTTGTTTGTTCGAACTCTCTCAATACGATAAGACGGCTCGGTAACTTTTGCCCAAGTCGAATCTACCGATTCAGGGCTCTCAATTAACCTGACATCCAAAACTGAAGTTTTATACTCGATTCCTCTCAGCGTGAGTTCTTCACTAAAGGACCTAAGGCTGTGGTGATGTGTATCGCGACGAGGAGCGACAAATGTTCCAGAGCCTTGTCTCCTATAAATAAAACCAGAGCGTTCTAAAATCTTTAAAGCTTTTTGGATAGTCACTCGTGAGACTCCAAAGTGCTCAGCCATCTGTCTCTCGGTTGGAATAACTTCATGAATCGCTAGTTCTGAAAGATCTGCGCGAATCAATTCAGAGATGCGAACAGGTTTTAGGAACTCCTCCTTGGCCAAGGCCCCCACCCCCCTTTTTCTCCCCTTTTCAAGGGAGGAGATACCGATTCCATAACAATTGCGAGAAAAACCTGTCGGATACTAGCATTTTGACCAAAATTGGACTAGACCAACCTACTAAGAACCTGTTGGAATTGCCAGCAGGTGGCTCTAAACGGGAGGTCCCTCATGCGCATTACGCGCAAAAAAGTTATCGCCATTATTTCTTCGACGGCGCTTGTCAGCTCGCTATTTCTTGGCGCGAGCACAGCAAGTGCTGCACCGAAAGATAGCGGCACAGTAACTGTCTGGATTCAAGGAGATGCAAAGTCCTGGCCAGCAGCAGTTGATCGTGCAAATAAGATGTTTAATTCAAAATATCCAAATGTCAAGGTTGATATCCAATATCAGACCTGGGGCGATTCACTTAAGAAACTTGATGCAGCCCTAGTAGCTGGAAATACGCCAGATGTATTTGAATTTGGTAATACTCAGGTTCTTAAATATTCAGCTGCGGGTGCTCTTAAAGATCTAAGCAGTTCGAAGAGCCAATTTGCATATAGCACCAACTGGCTTAAAGGCCTAGAAGAAGCTGGAAGCTATAACGGCAAGCTCTATGCAGTTCCTTACTATGCTGGATCACGTGCAGTTATGTATCGCACTGATTTATTTGCTTCATTAAAGATGAAAGCACCAAGAACTTATGAGCAATTTACTGCAGCTGCAGATAAGTTAATGGCCGCAAATTCTTCTAACTCTAAGTTCTCGGCTGTCTATATGCCAGGTAAGTACTGGTATGCAGCAATGGGCTTTGTTTATGACTCAAAGGGAGCTATTGCAGTCCAGGAAGCTGGAAAGTGGAAAGGCTCACTAGATTCAGCAGCATCCATTGAAGGATTAACTCGCTGGAAAAATATCGTTGATAAATACTCCAAAGCCGACAAGTCTGGCGATGAGGGTGGTCAATGGGAGGTCTTCGCAGGCGGAAACGTTGCGATGAGCTACTCAAATGGTTGGGAAACATGCTGTATTGCTCCTCAAAAGGGCGCTTTCTTCCCAATGCCTTCAATTCGCGCTGGTGAATACATGCCAGCTTTCCTAGGTGGATCAAATCTCGGTGTTCCAGCAAAGGCAAAAAATCCTGAGTGGGGCGTCTATTGGATCAAGTCATTCACATCAGGCCAAGCAATGCGAGAGATTGTCAAAGTTGGCAATCTTCCTAACAACACCAGCATGTTGACTCTAGTTAAGGGTGGAAATGCTCAAGTTGCCAAGGGTGCCAGCTCAACCTGGTTCGTTCCTGCAGCAGAGAAGTGGGTAAATGTTGAGAACGCAAACGTTCTACAAACCATGCTCTCTGATATCGCAACAGGAAAGAAGACAGTTGCGCAAGCAGCTAAAGATGCATCTGCGGAGATTACAAAACTGCTGAACTAGCGGTAAAAAACTCCTAACGAGGTATAAGGAGAGTGGTAGCGTCGAGGGCGCTCCACTCTCCACTCATTTATTGGGAAGTAGGTATTAGATTTCATGTCTAGCGCAACAAAATTTAGGCTAGGACCAAAGAAGAATTTATGGCCCTATCTCTTAATTACTCCTGCGCTAGCCGTGATTCTTCTTATCTTAGGCTTTCCAGTATTTCGACTCATAACTCTTAGTTTTCAGCAATTTGGCCTTGCGGAAATTGTTTCTGGAATTCCAACTTGGGTTGGCTTTGAAAACTTTCAAGCACTGCTAAAAGATCCAGAGTTCTGGACAGTCTTGCGCAGAACATTCATTTTCACCTTTGCCATGGTTGCTGCTTCAATAGTAATTGGTGCTTGGTTAGCACATTTAATGCTTCGAATGAACCCCATACTTAGATGGTTACTTAATACCACTCTTATTCTGGTCTGGGCGATACCTGCTCTAGTCGGTATTTCAATTTGGAAGTGGATGTTTTCCTTTGAATTTAGCATCATTACCTCAACTATTAATCGTCTTGGTTTTGACTTTGCCCAACGTAATTGGTTTACCAATACCTTTTCAGGGTTTTCAATTATTGGCGGAGTCGTGGTTTGGGGCGCTATCCCATTTATAACAATCAGTATTTATGCGGCTTTAACTCAAGTTCCAAAAGAGCTCCTGGAGGCAGCTGCAATTGATGGCGCAAACTCGAGACAAATATTTAGATCTGTAATTCTTCCAATACTTCTTCCTATTTATGTAATTCTAATAAGCCTTTCCATAATCTGGGATTTTCAAGTCTTTACCCAAATCTGGGTACTTCTTGATAACCGACCGGCCTCTGAGTATTACACGATGGCAATTTATGCTTTTGAAAAGTCTTTTGGTTTGAGTGAATACGGGATGGGCGCTGCGATTGCCCTTTTAATGATTTTCTCATTATTAGGTGTCACCTGGTTCTACATAAAGAAAATGGTTCAGATTGGAGATGGCAATGCATAGAAAGAGTTCGATTTATGCAAATATCTCTGGTTTATTTGCCATAATCTTTATGGGGTTTCCAGTTTATTGGATGGTCACTACATCATTTAAGAATCGCCAAGATGTACTTTCGACTGAACCCACAATTTTGCCGAGGTCTTTCACTATCGAGAATTATCAGAATGCTTTTTCAAGAGAGGGCTTCTACACCAGCCTAAGAAATAGTTTGATTGTTGTGCTTATCACCGTTGCCATTTCGTTGTTTTTAGCAACTTTCGCAAGTGTTGCAATAGCACGCACTAAATTTACCGGTAAGCGAAGCTTTATCTCAGCGTTGCTTATTGTGCAGATGCTCCCACTCTCTGCCCTGATAATTCCGCTATTCCTGCTCTTGACTCGACTCCAACTAACAAACACCATAGGGGGATTAGCTCTCACATATGTGGCATTCATTTTGCCTTTCACTATTTGGACTCTGAGAGGTTTTCTAGCCAATATTCCAACAGACATCGAAGAGGCTGCCCTAGTTGATGGTTGCACGAGAGTTCAGGCTTATCGCCATGTCCTCTTGCCATTAATGGCTCCAGGATTGGTTGCCACCGCAATATTTGCATTTATACAAGCTTGGAATGAGTTTTTGTTGGCATACATAATTATGCAGAGTCAAGAGAACCTAACCCTGCCAGTTTGGCTCGCTGGTTTTACCACTAGAACCGGCACCGATTGGGGCCCATTAATGGCAGCATCCACAGTCACAGCTATTCCAGTTGTAATTTTCTTCTCACTGATTCAGAAGCGAATTGCTACAGGTGTCACGGCAGGAGCTGTTAAAGGATGAAATTCAATAATACCGAGAAAGCAATATTGGCCCACTTTTCTCCTGGATTCGGCGGCACAGAGATCCCAGATTGGATTTTTAAATATCTTGAAAATGGGCTTGGAGGAATAACTCTATTTAGTTCAAACTGTCCATCTTTAGATGTAACGCGCGAGTTAATTCTTAAGATCAGGGCTATCTCGCCAAATATTATTATTTCCCTAGATGAGGAAGGTGGTGACGTAACTCGTCTATTTGTTCCTGAAGGAAGCCCATTCCCAACCCCTGCACTTCTTGGACGTTGCAATGACTTAGAATTAACAGAGAGCTCCTTTAAGGAGTTAGGTAAAATTCTAAAGTCTATTGGTGTTGATCTAAATCTAGCTCCAGTTGCTGATGTTGCAACTCAAAGTGATAATCCAATTGTTGCAGTTCGCTCTTTTGGTAACGATGCTGAATTAGTTTCAAAGCATGTAGTCAGTGCAGTCAAGGGTTTGCGAAGCGCTGGAATTGCCTCATGTATCAAGCACTTTCCCGGCCATGGAGGGGTATTAGAAGATAGTCATCACGATTTACCTCAGCTAAATGGTGAGATGGATGAACTGATCAATACCCATCTCAAGCCATTCATCTCAGCAATTGGAGATGGAGTAGAGGCAATAATGATGGGGCACATCTTGCTTGCTGCAATTGATTCCACCTCCCCGGCTTCGTGCTCAAGTCGGATTACCAGGAGTTTGCTACGTAAAAGTCTTGGCTTTGAAGGTTTAGTGGTTACCGATGCACTAGATATGGGCGCACTTGGAGGAACAAAGAAAATTCATACCTCAGCTCTTCGAGCGATATCGGCAGGCGCAGATCTACTCTGCTTCTCTGGTCTCTATGATCAATCAAGTTTTGTTGATAATAGTTTGGTTGCAATTCGAGAGGCCATAGAGAAGGGAGAGATTGAAAGGCAAGCATTAGAGGATAACGCAGAGAAAATCTGGCGTTGGAGACCGCCAGTTGCAACCGATCTGTCTCCAGTATCTTTGCCAGAAGCTTCAAAGTTTAAGACGGGAGTTAATTATCAAGGTAATCTCTCTTTATCAACCGATCAGATCTCTCTAATTGAACTGTCTGCTGACCCAACAATTGCAGCTGGCTTTGTCGGTTGGGGATTACGAAGACCATTTATACGAGCTGGCATTAAGGTTAAATTAGAATCAAGTGATATCGATCTTACAACTCACAATCAAGGTTGTCTGGTTGTGGCCTTTCGGGATGCTTTCCGAGATAACAAAATACTAGTGGCTCTCGATAGAATCAATCGAAGTAGGCCAGATGCAATATTTGTTGATATGGGATGGCCGACTTGGAGTTTTAATCCTAAAAACATTATTAGGACTTTTGGATCAAGTGCACTTGCCTCAGAAATCGCGGTAGCTTTTTTGACAGAGAGTCCTATCGGCTCAAAGAGATAAGTTCAAAGTAATTCTCTACGATTCCACCAATTCTGACTTTAGGAGAAACTGTCATCACTTCGCCCAGCGACCAATTAGGTGGATTTTCCTTGCCACTTAAAGCCCAAGCTGCCTGTTTCGCTGCGCCATCTGCCACATACTCACCTATTGCTGGAATATAAATCTCTCTTCCAAACAAATCAGCTGAAATCTGCTGCACGGCAGAATTCTTGGCAGCTCCACCAATTAGTAAAATTCTGGAATAACTAACGCCCAACCTTTCAACGGCTCTTGCAGCATAAATCATCCCAGCGATAACTCCTTCAATAGATGCACGGGCAATATTTTCTTTTGTGAAGTTGCTATGAGTTATGCCATGGAAGGAGCCTTTGGCGCGTGGTTTGTTAGGAGTTCTCTCGCCATCAAAGTGAGGAATCATTCTTAAACCCTCTGCTCCAGCTTTTGCAGAGAGTGCAAGGGAGCTAAATTCTTCAAAGGAGAGCGAGAGACTTCTTGCAACAGTATTAAATATTTTTGCAGCATTTAAGGTGCAAGCAAGGGGAAGAAAATTGCCGGTCGCATCTGCAAAACCAGCCACTTCGCCAGATGAATCATGAGTTGAACTCTTTGATACAGCAAAAGCAGTACCACTTGTTCCAAGTGAGATAGCAAGATCACCAAGAGATGCACCAAGACCGAGAGCCGCGCCTGCATTATCTCCAGCCCCGGCAGCTATTGGGATGGAATTAACGCTAGTTGCACCAAACTGATTTGGGGCAATAATCTTTGGCAAAGTTATTTTCTTACTACTTCTAATAGCCGTTTCCAGAATATCTAAGCAATACTCGTTTTTTACTGAATCAAAATATCCAGTTCCAGATGCATCAGAGCGATCAGTAAATAGAGTCTCTAGAGATTTGGCTCCAGAGAGTTTCCAAGAGAGCCAATCATGAGGAAGAGCGATAGCAGCAACCTTATTGGCATTCTCTTTCTCGTTATCAGCGAGCCATCTAAGCTTTGATGCGGTAAATGAAGCTACTAATTGAGATCCAGTGCGAAGGGCAATATCTGGAATCTCCTGATTTAGATCATGCGCTGCTTTATCAGAGCGAGTGTCATTCCAGAGGAGGGCATCTCGAATAACCGCTCCATCTTTATCAAGTGCGATCATGCCGTGTTGTTGGCCGGCAATTGATATCGCTGAAATCTTATTTGAACCTAATTCTTCAAGAGCATCTGATAGGGCCTTCCACCAATGCTGCGGGTCGATTTCTGTCCCATCTGGATGCGGCCTTGAAGTTGATGAAATCAGCTCACCACTATCAGAATCTCGCAGAACAACTTTTACTGATTGTGTTGAGGAATCAACACCTGCAACTATCGGCATAGTTTCTAGTAAACACCGATTAGATATTCCAGAGCTAGCTGATCGAGTTCTTCATAGTGATAGCCGCGCTTTCCTGCAGCTTCCACATCAAAACTCTCGCCGGCAATCTCTTTCCAGCCCTCACCTTTTGCAACAGTTGGCTGAAGTAGCTCGTTAACACCTGATTTCTCAAGAGCTGCAGCAGTTCTTGGATCCGCTCTAAATGCTTTTGCTCTCTCCTGCAAGATTATGTAGGTGCGCATATTTGCAGTAGCTGAGGCCCAGACGCCATCATCGCTCTCAGTTCTCATTGGTTTGTAATCAAAGTGCTTAGGGCCGTCATAGTTATAGCGCTCAAGAAGATCTACCAGGAAGAAGGCAGATTTTAGATCGCCATGGCCAAAGACTAAATCTTGGTCATATTTAGGGCCATGTTGGCCATTTAGGTCAATATGGAAGAGTTTTTTATGGAATAAAGCTTGCCCAATTCCATGAACAAAATTAAGTCCTGCCATCTGCTCATGTCCAACTTCAGGATTTAGTCCAACTAACTCTGGGTGGTCAAGAGAATTAATAAAGGCTAGAGCATGCCCAATTGTGGGCAGGAAGATATCGCCGCGAGGTTCATTTGGTTTTGGCTCCATTGCAAACTTAATGTTGTATCCCTTATCAATAACAAATTGACCAAGAATATTGAAAGCCTCACGCATCCTCTCAAGTGCTACCACAGGATCTTTGCCGATATCAGTTTCTGCTCCCTCACGTCCGCCCCAACAGACATAGGTATGAGCGCCTAGCTCTACAGCTAATTCAATATTTGTCATTACTTTTCTTATGGCATACCTGCGAATATCTCTATTGTTAGAGGTAAAAGCCCCATCTTTAAATACTGGATGACTAAATAAATTCGTTGTTGCCATCGGCACCTTCATTCCATTCTCATCAAGTGCCTTCTTAAAGCGAGCAATATGTGCTGCGCGATCTGAAGTTGATGAACCAAATGGAATTAAGTCATCATCGTGGAATGTCACTCCATATGCCCCACGCTTTGCTAATTCGCTCACTGTGCGAATTGGATCAAGTGCTGCTCTGGTGGCATCTCCAAAAGGATCTCGGGCTTGCCACCCAACAGTCCATAGGCCGAATGTGAATTTATCTGCTGGTGTTGGATTTCTCATGGGTGGAGCCTAACGATTTTGCTCACCTACTAGAATACGAAAGTGCTAGAAAAATCAGATCGACCTTGGGGTCGCTATGAAGTCTTGCAAGAGAGCCCATCTCATAAGGTCAAATGCATCTGGGTATCTCCAGGTAAGAGGCTTTCCTATCAGCGCCATCATCAGCGCTCTGAGCATTGGTTTATAGTTTCAGGAAGTGCGCAGGTGACAATTAATGGCGTGGTTTCATCTCTCAGCGCTGGCGACAGCCTAGACATTCCTGTAGGAACATTGCATCGCATAGCAAATGTTGGAGATAACGATGTGGTCTTCATTGAGGTTCAGACTGGAACTTACTTTGGCGAAGATGACATCGAACGCGTTGAAGATGATTTTGGGCGTTGATAGATAAATGAACGTAAAAGATTTTAAGATGTTTTCAGAGATTTCTGAGACCCCTGAAGTTTTTTCAAACCTCATAAACTCAAAGGCGCAATTTCAACTAGCTGCAGAGAAAATAAAAACAAGAAATATTTCAAATGTAATTATCCTGGCACGAGGAACATCTGATAATGCTGGGCATTATTTGAAGTTCTTGATTGAAGTTAAACTGGGACTACCAGTAGGACTTGCTTCACCTTCATCTGTATCAATCTATGGGGCTAAGGTCGATTTCAAAAGTACTTTGGTAATTGCCTTGAGTCAGAGTGGAAGATCTCCCGACCTAATAACTTTTGCTAGCGCCGCTAGAGAAGGTGGAGCTCTATTGATCGCTATGACTAATAATTCAGATTCTCCGCTAGCAAAAGCTGGTGATATTCACATTGATCTTTCTGCCGGACCTGAAGTTGCAGTTGCTGCCACTAAGAGTTATTCAGCTGAGCTCCTAGCATCTTTGCTATTAGTTGATAACTGGATGGGCAACAAGGAAGAAGTAAGGTCACATCTAGTTGATTCATCTAGAGAATGTATGGATAACTTGAGCGAGGTCGATAGCTTTGCTAACTCACTTGATGCGGTAAGAGAAATTGTCGTTATTGGGCGGGGCTATTCATATGCCAATGCCAAAGAATTGGCGCTTAAAATTCAAGAAACTAGCTATATACCAGTTCAAGGGATGTCGAGCGCTGATTACCAACATGGTCCAATAGCAACCCTCAATAAAAACAGCCAAGTAATTGTCTTAGCTCCTTCGGGAATGCCTAAGAAAGCACTCGAAGACTCAATAGCTCGTATTCGCAAGAGCCAGCCAGAGATTGTCTGGATTGGAAGTAATCAACTTGCAACCAAAGATGAGAGAGTGATTCTTGGAGCTAGTTTAGAAAGCGAAGAAGAATCAACAATCATTGATGCTACACTGATTCAGTATTTAACTCTTAGTTTTGCAGTTAAAAATGGGTTTAACCCAGATTCTCCAAGAGGGCTTAGTAAGGTAACGCTGACAAATTAGCTTTACCAATTCAATAAGCCAATAATCTCCTCTTCATCAATTTTCTCTGGATCCACGAATCGAGCCTGCGAATACCAATGCTTCTGCTCAACTGTGTATGACTGAAGCCTTCGTAGACTCTCCAGAACTTCTTCACGCTTGACCCCAAGATCTTCTAGCCGATGTCGAGTTTTTGCCAGAGATATCGTCTCTTTAGCGCGCTGGAAATCATTACCTTGAAGATAAGACATTATTAATACTCCCATACTGACTAACTCTCCATGAAGAATTGTCCTGCCTGTTACCTCCTCAAAAGTGTAGGCAAAGAAATGCTCTGAACCTTCTTCAAATCTTGCATGTCCCATATCATGGCAACGCCAACCGATGTCGCGATGTAATTCCATTAATCTCCTTAATCCATCATCGGTAAGCTCAGCAATTCCCGGAGCACATTGATAAAGCTCGTCTAGGTATGTTTGAGAAATTTTTGGCATCTCGGCAGTCCAACCAAACTCATCCTTGCCAGCTTCGTGAGCTAATTTCCAGTCAAACCAGGCAGTTTGGCAAGAGAGAACATCACCGATTCCGCTGGTAACCATGGACTTTGGTGCAGCCCGAAAGAGCTCAAAATCAACATAGACCATCTCAGGGACCGCATCGCCCTCATAGCGCACACCACCTTTGTCTCGAAGAGCAGACATTCGCGTGAAACAAGCATCAACACTTGGAAGAGAGGGAAACTGCAACAGAGGTAATTGTCGTCTCCAATGAATCCACTTGGCAGTATCCATGGCCCCGCCTCCGCCAAGGCCAATAACTTTGACGGCCGGAGACTCTTTAGCAAGAGTATCTAGGTGCTGCGGAGAGAGATTGCCAGATTGGATTATTTGCAGCGGCCTATTCTCAATCTTCTTGTCAATTAAAGCCCAGGGCTCAGGTTGGGTTATAAGAATGTAATCGCCAGCGCTATTTATTGTATCTACAGAAATATTATTTCCATATGTTGTATTAAACCCCTGAGCTTCAAATGTCATATCTCTACCCCAAACTCCTTTATCAATTGATTAATTCGCTCTGGACCAATTACTCTGTATTTCTCGGACTCACGGCTGCGTACCAGTAATTCCACAAAAGACTTTGGATTCTCCCGAAGTTGCTCTAGAGAGTAGCCTAAAAATTCTGCCTGCAAACTGGCTTGCGCGACCATGTTGCTTATCATAGTCCTATGTAGTGATATTAGTTCGATTAACCGATCTCGATAATCAGCGATATCAAGAAAGTGAGTTTCTTCCACAACGACTCTTCCAAAATACCATTTCTCTATTGGTAGGTGAGGTGCTAACTGGTCTACTTTTCCATCTGGATGTTTATCAAACCCTGCAGTCCAACAAGCCTCAGCCACAGCTTTGCCAACCAAAATATGGTCTTGGTTATCCTCGAATTTAATTGAATCGGGATCAAAACTTATTACCAAATATGGCCTTATCTCTCTGATCACCTTCACTATTTGATTACGAAGTGAAACCTCACTTTTATCTCCTAAGGTATCTGTTGGATATCCAAATTCAGATAAAGAATTAATACCAAGGGCAGCCAAGACCTCGTCAAACTCAGACTTATTTCGTCTGATGGTCTCTACTTCATCAAATCCCCAGCTATCCCAACGATCATCGGTAACCCTTATAACGTGGATTTTCCATCCTTCATCCAATAGCGCCAAGGTGGCCGCCCCACAAAATAAGAGCAAGTCATCGGCATGGGAGATAACTATCAGACCAGTTTTGTGCTCGGTGAGTGGCATTTGAAGCCTTTGAGACAATTTACCTCCCAAAAATAGACCAGACCAGAATGAGCCTTGTTATGAGATTGTTGTAGTAAACCCTTAATAAATCAAGCGCTGGTGGGTATTTTTGAGGCACTAGGGGTGCACCCCTCAATGAAAGGAAAATACTTGTTAAAGAGAAGAAATTTCAAAGCAGTCGCTCTAGTTGCGGCTGCAGTTTTAACTCTGAGCGCATGCAGCAGTGACTCAGAATCCGGTGGTGAGGTAGGCGGAGAAATTAATGTCTTTTTAATTCCTAGCCCATCATCAACATCAATTCAGAGCTTTATTCCAGAGTTTGAAGCAGAGACTGGGATCAAAGTAAATGTATCTGAGACACCATACGGTGAAGCACATCAGAAACAACTCCTTAGCTACAATCAAAAAGCGGGAGCATATGACATTGCACAATTCGACAACACATACTTAGCCCCATTCTGCCAAGCCAAAGCAATGTTGCCTCTTGATTCATACATCTCTGGATCTGATGAATATGACATCAATGACTTTGGACAAGGACAGCAAGATTATGGTAAGTGCAAGGGCGAGACCTTAGGTCTAACTCTAAGTACCGAGCCAATGATTCAATGGTACAGAACTGATCTCTACGAGAAGCTTGGATTAACTCCAGCTAAGACATGGGATCAGTACTACGAAAATGCTAAAAAAGTTCAGGCTGCCGGATTCGGTGGACAAATTATGGGTTTTGGTCCAAACGTATCTTGGTGGTGGATGACACTAGTTTGGTCATTTGGAGGAGCTCTCTACGACGAAAACCTCAACCCTGTGGTTAATTCAAAGGAAGCAGTTGCTGCTACTGATTATCTAAAGAAGTTACTTGAAGTCTCACCAAAGGGAGCAATTACAGCAACCGGCGATGACACCACAAGTAAATTCCTTGGTGAAGATATTGGAGCAATGCTCAACTACTCCGGATACTATGGAATGGCTCTTGATCCAAGCATCAATAAGAATGCTGGAAAGATTGGGACTGCTCCAGCGCCTATGGGAAGCGCAGATACAACCCATCTTGCTGGATGGAATATCGGAATCCCTGCTGATGCAAAGAATCCTGATGCTGCTTGGAAGTTCCTCGAATTCGTTCTAGGAAAGACCAATTCAGTGAAGTATCTTGAATCAGGTGCTGCGGCGATTGGTCGTCAGTCAATTATCAACAATGCGGATTTAGTGGCAAAGAACCCATATCTGCCACAGTTGGAGATTCCATCAAGTTCACGCATTGAGAGATATCCACAAATTGCCGTCTGGCCAGAATTTGAGGTTGCAGCAATTGATGCTGTAACTCAGGTTCTCACTGGGAAGCAGAAGTCTCAAGCAGCATTGGATGCGCTTAACGAGAAGCTCAAACCGATACTTGCAAAAGAGCCTAAGAGCTAATCAACTCAAAGACTAAGGCTTGGGCCTGGCACAATAGTGATAGAAAATGATCGCTAAAGTGTCCAGGCCCAATTTGCTGCGTAGGAAGAATCTTCGCCCTGTCGCACAACTAACTATCCCAACATGGATTTTCCTTGCATTGGTTGTGTTGATTCCTTTCTTCTATGGGGTTTACATATCGTTTCTAAATATTAATCTGGCTTCTTTTCTCCCACCAAGCTTTGTGGGATTTGATAACTATCAGACTGTGCTAGCTGCTTCTGAGACCTGGTCGACACTTCGGATTACCTTGATTATTACATTTATTGGTTTACTAACACAGATACCAATAGGGATACTTCTAGCCTTAGTGCTACATGAAAACTTGCGTGGCACAAAAACATTTCGTTCAATCTTAATCACTCCAATGCTCCTAACCCCGGTAGCAGTTGGACTGACTTATAGATTTATGTTTGACACCGATCTTGGTGTTATTAACTGGGCTCTAGGAAGTATTGGAATAGAGAAAGTGAATTGGCTGGGCTCGCAAACAAGTGCGCTATTCGCCATAATAATTGTTGACTCGTGGCAATCAATCCCTTTCGTTATGCTCTTGGTTCTAGCGGCTCTGACCGCTATTTCACCCTCTTTATATGAGGCAGCTAGGGTTGATGGAGCATCAGCGAGTCAGATATTTCGAAGGATTACGCTGCCATTAATCACACCAACGCTCTTGGTAATAACCATGATTAAAATCATGGACTTTCTCAAACTATTTGACACGCTATTTATTCTCACCCGAGGGGGCCCAGGAAATGCAACTACAACCCTTGGACTTTGGACATATAAGACGGGCTTTGTATTCCTTGAGTTCTCTAGAGCAGCAGCGCTTGGGGTAATAATTACGGTAATCACGCTTCCGGTCTATTTCCTCTGGCGTCGAGCCTCAAGGGGCGTGCGATGATTCTTAAGCGAAGCGCTTCTTACTCTCTCTTGTTTCTTGCCTCGTTTCTCTCGCTGTTTCCACTTTTTTGGACCATAAGCACTTCAATAAAGGATCGAGTAGATACTTATAGCTTGCCACCAAAGTTTTTTAGCTTTACTCCTACCCTAAAGAACTACACATCACTCTTTTCTCTGGAAAAGTTTTGGCAAATCTATTCCAATAGCATCATTATTACTTTGGGAAGCACCTTCATTTGTTTAGTGGTAGGGAGTCTTGCAGCTTATGCATTGGCAAGAAAACCAAAATTCAGAGGTAGAACTCCCTTAGAGGGATTAATGATTGCGATAAGAGCGCTTCCAGCAATCGTGTTGCTTTTACCAATATATAAACTAAGCTCGTATCTAGGTCTTTATGATTCCAAGATCGGGTTAATCCTCATTTTTGCAGGATTTAATATCCCATTTGCAATTTGGTTATTGATGAGCTTTTTTGAACAGATACCTGTTGAAATTGAAGAATCCGCTAGAGTCGATGGGGCTTCAACTTTCAAAATGTTTACGCGAATCATCTTGCCATTAGCGGCGCCTGGCTTGGTGGCAACTGGGATATTTGTCTCACTCCTTTCTTGGAATGAGTTTCTAATTCCTGTGATTATGGCTGGAGAGAACTCAAAAACTCTTCCAGTGCTGGTTGCCAGTTTTATAAGTAATCGCACCCTTGATTGGGGCCCTATGGCAGCTGCCGCCACTGTGGCCTTGATACCGATAGTTCTCTTAACGGTAGTAATTCAGCGTTGGTTGGTAGCGGGACTTTCAAGCGGGGCCGTTAAGGAGTAGTTGTCGATAGTAGAAAGCACTCTTTTTTGGAGTCCTTATCTGAGTCTTGTAATCAACATAGATCAGCCCAAATCTTTTCTCATATCCATAAGCCCATTCAAAATTATCTAGAAAGCTCCAAGCAAAGTATCCCAGGATTGGCGCACCTTGGCTTTTTGCTGATTTCATCGCATCTAGGTGACGCGCTAAATAATCAATGCGCTCATCATCAATAATCTCATCATTAATAACTTCATCATTCCAAGCAGAGCCATTCTCGGTAATGTATATCGCTTTTGGTGAATATTCCTTTGAGATACGAAGCAGAATCTCTTCAAAGGCCTGGGGATGAACTTCCCAATTCATTGCAGTTCTTTGAACATTTTCACGATTGACACTTCTTATTGGTAGTGGCTGTGAATTTTGATCTGCTGCCACGGTCTGTCTGAAGTAGAAGTTAACGCCAAGAAAATCTAAATCTTGAGCAATCAATTTCATATCTCCACTATGAATCTCTGGAGATGCTCCTAAAGCATCAATCACATCTGCAGGGTAGGTTCTACCGAAGACTGGATCAAGAAACCATCGATTATCAAAGCCATCAACTAATTGAGCGGCGTTGCTATCCTCTTGACTTTCAGTTGCTGGTACTGCCGGAGTAACATTAATTACAATTCCAACGTTTGCTTCAGAAACGTTGCTTCTAATTACTTGACAAGCCAATCCATGGGACATAAGCAGATTATGGGAGACATTTAAGGCTGTTTGAAGATCCTTTATACCAGGAGCCATATCACCGTATAAGTGGCCAAGCCAGGCGCTACATAATGGTTCATTCAATGTCATCCAATTTTTGACTCGATCGCCAAATCGAGAGGTGAGCACTTCGGCGTACTCCCCAAACCACTCCACAATTTCGCGGTTGTTCCAACCACCACGTAGTTGCAACGCCTCTGGCAGATCCCAGTGGTACATGGTCAACCAAGGGACTATTTCCCGCTCTAATAATGAGTCAATTAAGCGATCGTAAAAATCTAACCCCATTTCATTTATCTTTCCAAAGCCATTTGGGATAACTCTTGGCCAGGCCACAGAGAATCGATAAGCTTTTACGCCCATCCACTTCATCAAATCAAGATCTTCCTTGTATCGGTGGTAGTGATCGCAGGCGATATCTCCATTGTCAAAATTGGCTACCTTGCCGGGAACTTTACAGAAGGTATCCCAGATGGATTGACCTCTACCATCTTCATTAGCAGCTCCCTCAATTTGATATGAAGATGTGGCAACACCCCAGAGAAATTGGTTCATAGAGAAAGACGCTTTCCAACCACGACTTCATCTCCACGCTTTAATAGTTCGGTATATCCAAGCGCTGCATAAAACTTCAAACCTCGCTCGTTATAAGCTGAGACTCGAAGATGAAACCCAGGAGAGCCAAGGTCCTTTAACTGGTTCTCCATATGAGTCATCAGTTTTCTACCCCAACCTTTTCCTTGAACCTGAGGCAGCAAATCTATATGTCCGTGAGAGGGAAAGTCCTTAAGTACTTCAGATGGTGATGGAGTAGGAGAAAATATTTCACGAATTAACCATTCATCTTCACTAAAGTGTTTTAGCTCAGCATATTTAATTTGTAATTGTGGCCACCAATGCTTCTTACAGAGATTTTGAAAAAGTTCGGTATCAAGGACACAAAGCCCATATCCAATAGTTTTTCCTGATTCAGAAAGAAGATTGCTGGTCTCACTTGCATGAGTCACATATGGTCCGACAAAAACTTCACCCAGCATCTGATCGTTTCTAAATAAGGATGTCGCATCACTTCCAGAGTTGCCAGTTTTTAAAGCTACAAAGTACAAATCAGTTAAGTCATCGAGTGTTGCCGGTCTAATCTCAATTTCTGGCATGCGAGAATAATCTCCTACTCACTGTTGCTTTGGCGAGCGTCCTCTGGTCTATCGCCATCTAAGCCAGTAACCCCTATTCAAGCGTAAAAAACGTGATCTACTTCAGACTGGTCTGATATTTATCCCCGCTCAACCCTAGATTTATTGACCCTCACACAATACCCTCAGAAACATGAATGCTGACAAAGCTGCAATAAGGGCAAAAGAGCAATTGTTTAGTTTGCTTTCTCAGCTTCCCCAAGGCGCGCGTTTACCTGGTGAGAGAACGCTCTCTGAAGAATTTGGAGTTTGTCGAGTTACCTTAAGGCGAGCACTTGAAGACTTTATTTTAGATGGAAGACTTGAGAGACGAGCCCGTTCAGGGACTTACATTAAAAGACCCATGATTTCATCAGAGATGCGTCTAAAGTCATTCACTGAAGAAATTAAATCAAGAGGGCAAGAACCATCTTCTAGCCTAATTTCATTTAAGAAAACTAAAGCCAGCATTAGTGTTGCAAAATTATTAGGAATCAATCAAGGAGAGGAAATATTTTTCGTCACAAGACTACGTCTGGCAGATCATATTCCTGTTGCCCTAGAAACACTTCGAATTTCTTGCAGCTCAATACCAAATCTAACTCCTGAAGATTTCAAAGGGTCTATATACGATGTTTTGTTTGAGAAGTCGGGAATCAGAATCATGAGTGCTAGGGCAGGTATCACTGCTCACAACCCAAGTGAAAGAGACAGAGATCTTCTTAAGACTTCATTAGAAACTCCCTGTCTTCTGATTAAGATGTTAGATTTTGATCAATTTGGTGAACCCATAATGACAGCCGAGTGTCTATATCGAAGCGATTCATTTGATTTACAAATAGAGGTAAGTGCAACCATCAAGGAATCAAGGAGTCAAAAAGTTTCATGAAATCACATCAAACATATCTATCAAATTTGATTGATTTACTAACAATTTTGCGGCAAGACTGCCAACAAGTTGAAGACGCTGCCGGTCTTATTGCCCAATCACTCCAGAATGATGGATTGATTCACGTTTTTGGTACAGGGCATTCTCATATGTTGGCAGAGGAGATGTTTTACAGAGCAGGTGGCCTTGGTTCCGTAAATCCAATCCTCGAGGAAGACCTGATGCTTCACAAGAACGCAAGCAGGAGCACTGAACTGGAACGAAACCCTGGGCTAGCAATGAATATTTTGGCAAAACATGAGCTTCGCAAGGGAGATATCTTCATCATTGCCTCAAATTCTGGTGGCAATGCCTTGGTTGAAGCGATTGGAAATCAAGTCAAACAGTTAGGCTTAAAGTTGATTGCTATCACAAGTCTGAAACACGCCGAATCTCCAGTAGCAAGAGCGCAGGGGAGAAAAATTCATGAGCTTGCGGATATAACGATAGACAACCTGGGGCAGGTTGGGGATGCAACAATTGCTTATCCAGGACTTGAGGAAAAGACTGGCCCAACATCAACAGTTTTGGGCACAGCTATAGTCAATGCACTTGTGGTTCGATCAGTAGAAATAATGATTGAAAATGGTCATAAACCAGAAATATTTAGTAGTAGTAATACCCTGGACGGCGATTCAAGAAACTCAGAGTTACTATCTATACTTAAAGAGCGGGTCTCAATTTTATAAGTAATCTTTAAGAGTATATTTACAAAGGTTATCAATCAGGCGGTAGCGGGAACAAAGGTTTGGTCACTAAAGTAGTTATGTGTTTAGACTTGATTCCTTGAAAGCCCTAGTCACTGGAGCGGGAGATGCTTCAGGACTAGGTTTTGCAGGCGCTAAGGCTCTTAAGGAACTTGGTGCAGAAGTATTAATCACTTCGACTTCTGATCGCATCTACAAAAGAGCTGAAGAGCTTGGAGTAGAGGGATTCATTGCCGATCTAACAAATGAAAGCGATGTGCAGGCTTTGGTATCTCAGATATCAAGCCTAGATATCTTGGTTAATAATGCTGGTATGACAAGTGTTACTTTCCCTGCAAGTCCTAATGAAGCAACTGATATCTCGCAAGTTTCGCTAGAGGCGTTTCAAAAGGGTATGTCGCGAAATCTTGAGACAGCCTTTCTTGCAACCAAGTTTTTCTTGCCAAAGATTAGAAAGTCCCAAAGCGGCAGAATCATCATGATAAGTAGCCTCACTGGCCATGTAATGGCGATGAAAAATCAGCCCGTTTACGCAACAGCAAAGGCAGCACTTATTGGATTAACTAAATCGATAGCACTTGATGAAGCAAAATATGGAATTACTTGTAATGCGATACTTCCAGGATGGATTGCTACAGATTCAATAAGTGAGAGTGAAAAGTCTCAAGGCTTATCTGTCCCTATGGGGCGTGGGGGAAGGGCTGATGAAATTGCATCAGCTATAACTTGGCTTTCAACTCCGGGGGCTTCCTACATAACAGGCCAAACAATTATTGTTGATGGCGGCAATTCCATTAAAGAGGAGCGAGTTTGAAAATTCGTCCAGCAAAGATCCAAGAAGTTGG
>Ga0194120_10000933_pt1 | contig 54691 bp, 5 predicted proteins | sample TA2MahCa65mmetaG_FD_148642 | JGI IMG/M metagenome (GOLD analysis project Ga0194120, IMG submission 148642) | Freshwater microbial communities from Lake Tanganyika, Tanzania - TA2015019 Mahale Deep Cast 65m | ecosystem: Environmental > Aquatic > Freshwater > Lake | place: Tanzania: Lake... | reverse complement strand
TCGCCGAACTGGCGGCGACGCCCGCGACGCCCGCGACGCCCGCCCCTGCCCCGCCGCGCGACGACGGCCCGTCGCCACTCTCGAAAGGGCAGAAGGGGCTGTGGGCGATCCAGCAAAGCGCGCCGGACTCGAGCGCCTATAATATTCCGCTGTGTTTCCGGCTCGCCGCGCCGCTCGATGCGGCGGCGCTGGAAAAAGCCTGGGCGCGGACGCTGACGCGCTTCCCGATGCTCGCCAGCCGTTTCGTCGCGCATGAGGGCGACATCCGCCGCGAAGCGGGTCCGCACGCCGTCCTCACACGCGAAGACGCCGCGGACACCGACGCGGAAACGGACGCGGACCAAAAAACCGGGAGCCTTCCCCCCGCGCTGCGCGACCGGATCGCGGCGCGGGCAAGGGCGCCCTTCGATCTCGCCGCCGGAACGCTCGCGCGCGCCCATGTGTTCACCCGCGCGGCCGGGGAGCATTATCTGCTCTTCGTCTTTCACCACATCGTTTTCGACGGCGGCTCCTTCCGGCCGGTCTTCACGCATCTCTTCGACGACTATCGCGCCCTTGCGCGCGGCGAGCAGCCGCCGGCGCCGACCCGTTGCGACGACTTCCCCGCCTTTGTCGAAGCGGAGCGCGCCATGCTGGCGAGCCCGGAAGGCGCGGCGCATCTGGCCTATTGGCGGACGCAGCTACAGGACGCGCCGCCACCGCTCGATCTTTGCCCGGATTTCCCGCGCGGCGCGGCGCAGGCCTTCGCCGGCGCGACGCGCCGCTTGCAGCTCTCCGCCGCGCTGTCGGAAAACATCCGGGCCTTCGCCCGGCGCGAGCGCGTCAACCTCTCCTCCTTCTTCCTGGCGCTCTACGCCGTGCTGCTCGGCCGCTATGCGGGCGAGAGCGATATGGTCATCGGCGTCGCGGAACAGGGCCGCGCCGATCCGCGCTTCGAAACCGCCGTCGGCTATTTCATCAACATGCCGCCACTGCGCCTGCGGCTTCCCGAAAACACGACTTTCGCGCAGCTCCTCTCACAGGCGCAGATCGCCCTCGCCGACGCGCTCGATCACGCCGCCTGTCCGCTGTCGGCGATCATGCAGGCGCTCGCGCGCGAGACGCCGCTTTTCAACGTCGCCTATGAATTTCAGAACGTCTTCTCCAACGCCGATCTGATCGCCTTCCGCCGCGAGACCGGCGACGCGCTGGCGCTCGATCTCCTGCAGGAGATCGGCCAGGAGGGCGAATATGATCTCGTCCTCGAAGTCCGCGAGACGGCCGACGCCTTCCTGATCCATCTGAAGTTCAACCCGACCCTCTTCGCGCAGGAGACCGTTGCGCGCATGGGCGCGCATCTCGCGGCGCTCGCGGAACAGGCAATTCAAGCGCCCGCGCACCGCGTGTCGGAATTCGAGCTCATGACGCTCGCCGAGCGCGAGACGCTCGACGCATGGAACGCCACCGACGCGCCGCCCGCCGAGCCGTTCCATGTCCTCTTCGCCGCCCGCGCGCGCGAAACCCCGGACGCCATCGCCGCCGAATGTGCGGGGGCGCGTCTCACCTACGCCGAACTCGACGACAAGAGCCGGGCGCTCGCAGCGCATCTCCAGCGCGCAGGCGTGCGGCCAGAGGATCGCGTCGCGCTCTGCCTCGACCGCTCGCTCGATCTCCTCGTGGCGATACTCGGGATCGCGCGGGCGGGCGCGGCCTGGGTGCCGCTCGATCCGCGCCATCCCGAGGCGCGGCTACGCTTCATGATCGCCGACAGCGGCGCGGCGCTGCTGCTCACACAGACGCCCCTTTCCGGGCGGATGCGCCAGCTCTGCGACGCGCCTGTCATCACAATGGAGGACGCCGCCACCGGGGCGCCAGCGCCCGTGCTTGAAACCGTCGCGGCGGATCCGGGCCAGCTCGCTTATGTGATCTACACCTCCGGCAGCACCGGGCGGCCCAAGGGCGTAATGATTGAGCACGGCGCGCTCGCCAATCTGCTCGCCGCCATGGCGCGCGAGCCCGGTTTCGGCCCCGGCGACCGTCTGCTCGCCATCACGACGCCCTGTTTCGACATCGCGGCGCTGGAATTACTGCTGCCCATCGTCACCGGCGGGGCTTGCGTCATCGCTGGCGCAGGGACTGTCGCCGATCCAGATCAACTCGCCGCGGAGATCGCGCGCGTTCGCCCAACGCTGATGCAGGCGACGCCTTCCGGCTGGGCGCGGCTGTTCCATTCGGGTTGGCGCAATCCTGAAGGCGTGCGCATCCTCTGCGGCGGCGAGCCGCTCGCCCCCGATCTGCGCGACAGGATCGTGGCGGCCGGGGCGCCGGCCTGGAACGTCTACGGGCCGACCGAAACCACCATCTGGTCCACCATCGGCCCGCTGCGCGCGGATGGTCCGATAGATATCGGCCGCCCGATCGCCAATACGCGCATTCGCATCCTCGACTCGCGGGGACGGCCCGCGCCACTCGGTCAGCCGGGAGAGCTGTGCGTCGGCGGGGCGGGACTTGCGCGCGGCTATTGGAACGACGCGGCGCGCACGACGCGCGCTTTCGTCACCGATCCCCTCGCGCCTGGACAGCGGCTCTATCGCACCGGCGACCGCGCGCGCTGGCGCGCGGACGGCGCGCTGGAGCACCTCGGGCGCCTGGACGCGCAGGTGAAGATCCGGGGCCATCGCGTCGAACCGGGCGAGATCGAACGGGCGCTACACGAAGACACCGCCATGCGCGCCGCCGCCGTCGTCGTGAAGGACGGGCGGCTCGTCGCCTATTACGCCGCGACCGGCGCCTGCGACGCGACGGCGCTGGCGCGCCGCCTCTCCGAAACGCTCCCCGATTACATGATCCCGGCGCGCTTCGTCGCTCTCGACGCGCTGCCGCTCACGCCCAACGGTAAGGTCGACCGCCAGGCGCTCGCCGCACGCGACGACGACGCGTCCCCGCCGTCGGGGCCCTCGCCGCTCGCCGGCGAGATCGAGCAAAAGCTCGCCGGCCTGTGGCGCGAGGCGCTGAAGGCGCCGGCGGTGAACGCGACGCAGGGCTTTTTCGCGCAAGGCGGCGACTCTGTCTCCGCCGTCCTGCTGGCGCAGCGCGTCAGCGAGGAATTCGGCGTCTCCTTCCGCACGCCCGACGTCCTGAGCCGCCCGACGATCCCGGCGATGGCGGCCTTCATCGCGAGCATGACAGCCAGCACGACGCGCGATGACCGCGCGCGCGCTCCACGTTCCTTACATGGCGCCGCAGACGACGACGCAATCGCCATCGTCGGCGTATCGCTCGCCGTCGCGGGCGCGCGCGACGCGGCGGAATTCTGGGGCCGGCTACGCGCCGGAGAAAGCGGCGCGCGGGAAAAAGGCGGGCTGATCTACGCGCTCGACGGGCGCGAGAGATTCGACGCCGATTTCTTCAACATCTCCCCCAAGAACGCGCTCTTTCTCGATCCGCAGGCGCGGCTGATGCTGCAACACGCTTATGCGGCGATGGAGGACGCGGGCCATATGCCGGGAGACATTCCCGAAACCGCCGTCTTCACCTCCGCCTCCAACGGCTTTTACCGAACGGCCCTGCACAACAGCGGCCGCGTCGGCGCGGAAGACGCCTATGCCGCCTGGATCGCGGGACAGGGCGGCTCCATGGCGACGATGATTTCCTATCAGTTCGGCCTCACCGGCCCGAGCCTCGCGGTGCAGACCAATTGCTCCTCCTCGCTCGTGGCGCTGCATCTCGCCAGCCAATGCCTGAAGGCGGGCGAGGCGCGCATGGCGCTGGTCGGCGGCGCCTGCGTCTTCCCCGTCGCCGAGGCGGGCGCGGACGCGCTCATCGGCTCGAATTTCTCGGCGGACGGCCTCTGCCGCGCCTTCGACGCGCAGGCAAGCGGTCTCGTCGGCGGCGAGGGCGTGGTCGTCGTCGCGCTGCGGCCCCTGCGCGACGCCATCGCTGACTGCGATCCCATTTACGCGCTGCTGCGCGGCGTCGCGGTCAACAACGACGGCGCCGAAAAGGCGGGGTTCTACGCGCCGAGCGTTTCCGGACAGGCGGCGGCTATCGAAAAGGCGCTCGCCGCCGCGGCGGTCGATCCGGCGACCATTGGCTATGTCGAGGCGCATGGCACCGGCACGCGGCTCGGCGATCCGGTGGAAATCATGGCGCTCACGCGCGCCTGGCGGCGCCATACGGACAGGACGGGTTTCTGCTGGCTCGGCTCGGTGAAGCCGAACATCGGCCATCTCGACGCGGCGGCCGGCCTCGCGGGCGTCGTCAAGGCCGCGCTCTGTCTCAGCCGGGAGGAAATTCCCCCGCTCGCGAATTTCTCGCAGACCAATCCGGAAATCGACTTCGACGCCACCCCCTTCCGCATCCCGACGCGGCTCATGCCCTGGCCGGCGGAAGGAAAGCCGCGCCGCGCCGCCGTCAGCGCCTTCGGCGTCGGCGGCGCCAATGCCCATGCGATCCTCGAAGACTGGCGCGAGACGCCCGCGCAAGAAACGGGGTCCGACGCGCAACTTATCGTTTTGTCGGCGCGCGAGATGGCGCAGACGCGCCTCATCGCGTCGCGCCTCGCGGAGCGGCTGAGACGCGACGCCCCGCCGCTCGCCGACATCGCCTTTACCTTGCAGGTTGGCCGCCGCGCCTTTGCGCATCGCGCCGCCTTCATCGCTCGCGATCTCGACAGCCTGCGCGCGCAGCTCGACGCTTTCGCGGCGGGCGAGACGCTCGAGGGTTGCATTTCGGGCGAGGCGCGGGGCGACGCGCTTATTTCCGAAGACGAGCGCGACGCGCTTATGTCGCTATGGCTGGCGAACGGGCGGCTCGAGCGGCTGGCGCGCGCCTTCGTCGATGGCCTCGACATCGACTGGCCGCGCCTCCATGCGGGCAGGCTCCGCCGCCGCGTCCATCTGCCGACCTATCCTTTCGCCGGGGAACCGTTCTGGCCCGAGCAAACGACCGCAACGCCCGCCGCGCCCGCGGTTCATCTGTTCGCACCGGTCTGGCGTGCGCAGGCGGCTCACGAGGGTGCGGCGCCGCGAGACGCGCGCCGGCTCGTTCTCCTGTGCGGCTTCGACGAGGCGCGACGCGACGCGCTCGCCGCGCTCATGCCCGACGCCACGATTGCGCGTCTGCGGCCCGACGGGGCGGATCTCGCCGACCGCTACGCCGCCGTCGCCGCGCAGGCGCTAGATCTACTGCGCCCGCTCGCGGGCGATTTCGTCCGCAAGACGCTGGTGCAGTTGATCCACGCCGATGACGGCGAGGAGGCGCTCTCCGCCGGGCTTGCGGGGCTGCTCGCCTCCGCCAGCGCCGAAAATCCGAAGATCTTGACGCAGACCGTCGCGGTCGCGGGCGACGAAACCGCGCCGGCGCTCGGCGCCATTTGCGCCGCAAACGCCGCCAGTCACGCCGCCCGCATCCGCTACGCGGAAGGGCGCCGCCTCGTTCTCGATCTCGCGCCCGTCGCCGTGAAGACCCCCGCGCCATCGCCCTGGAAAGAGCGCGGCGTCTATCTCATCTCCGGCGGCTTCGGCGGCCTCGCACTGATTTTCGCGCGGGAGATCGCCCGGCAGGCGCCCTCGGCGACGCTGGTTCTCGTCTCGCGCGCCGCGCCCGCGCCGCAGCGGCGCAAGGAGCTGGAGGCGCTGGGCCTCGCAATCGACTTCCGCCTTGCCGACATCAGCGACGCGAGCGCGGTCGCGCGCGTCGTCTCGGAGACCGTCGCGCGTCACGGCGCCATCGACGGCGTGATCCATGCGGCGGGAACGCTGCGCGACGCCTTCCTCGCGAAAAAGACACAAGCGCAGCTCCATGACGTTCTTGCGGCGAAGGTCGGCGGCGCCGTGCATCTCGACGCGGCGACGCGCGACCTGCCGCTCGATTTCTTCGTGCTCTTCTCCTCGGCGGCGGGCGCCCTCGGCGCGGCGGGGCAGGCCGATTATGCCGCCGCCAATGCGTTCCTCGACGCTTTCGCCGATTACCGCACCGGTCTCGCGGCGACGGGCGCGCGGCGCGGCCTGACGCTCGCGATCGGCTGGCCGCTGTGGCGCGAAGGGGGCATGCGCGTCGACGCCGCGACGCTCGACGCTCTGCGTGAAACTGGCCTTACGCCGCTCGAAACGGCGGCGGGGATCGCCGTCTTCAACGATTGCCTCGCCTCGTGTCGCGCCCGAACCCTCGTCCTGTCGGGGGACGGCGGCGCCGTCGCGCGCCTCGTCGCGCGGAAAGAAGCGCGCGAGGCAATCTCCGCAAAAACCATCGAATCCGCCCCGGCGGACCCCGCAACGCTGCTGCGTGAGACGACCGACCGGCTGAAGACGCTTCTCGCGGAGGTCACGGGCGCCGCGCCGCAGCGCATCCAGGCCCATGCGCGGCTGGAGGATCAGGGCCTCGACTCCATCGCCGTCACGCAGCTCAACCAGCGTCTCGGCCGCGTCTTCGACGGGCTGGCGAAGACGATCCTCTACCGCTTCCCGACGCTTGCCGCGCTCGCCGCCCATCTCGTCACCGAGCGGGGCGCCGAATGCGCCGCCTGGACGGACGCATCGCCCCGCGCATCGGCGGCGGCGCAGGCCGTCGGGTCGCCCGCCATCCATTCCGCCGCGCAGGACGCGCCCCGCGACGACGAGCCAATCGCCATCATCGGCGCGAGCGGACGCTTCGCGCAGGCTGAGACGCTCGACGACTTCTGGGACAATCTTGCCTCGGGCCGTGACTGCGTCGGCGACATTCCCGCCGACCGCTGGCCGCTCGCCGAGTTCTTCGAGGAAGATGTGGATCGCGCCGTGGCGCGCGGCGCAAGCTACGCCAGACGGGGTGGCTTCATCGACGGCGCCGCCGATTTCGATCCGCTGTTCTTCAACATAGCGCCGCGCGAGGCGATGGCGCTCGATCCGCAGGAACGCCTATTCCTGCAATGCGCCTATGAGGCGCTGGAGGACGCCGCCTATACGCGGGCGCGGCTGCGCGAGCAGTTTTCGGGCCGCGTCGGCGTCTTCGTCGGCGTCACCAAGCGGGGCTTCGAACTGTACGGCCCCGATCTGTGGCGCGCCGGCCAGACGCTGTTTCCGCAGACGTCTTTCGGCTCCATCGCCAATCGTGTCTCCTATTGCCTCGATCTTTCGGGGCCGAGCCTGCCCATCGACACCATGTGTTCGGCGGGGCTGACCGCGCTGCACGAGGCGTGCCGCCACATTCTCGATGGCGACTGCGAGATGGCGATCGCGGGTGGGGTCAATCTCTATCTCCATCCCTCGACCTACGTAGGCCTGTGCGCCAACCGAATGCTATCGCGCGACGGGCGCTGCAAGAGCTTCGGCGCGGGCGGCGACGGCTTCACGCCGGGCGAGGGCGTCGGCGCGCTGCTGCTGAAGCGCCTGTCGCAGGCCGAGCGCGACGGCGACGTCATTCACGGGCTCATACGCGCGACCGGTGTCAATCATGGCGGCCGCACCAATGGCTACACCGTGCCGAGCCCGCAGGCGCAGGCGGCGCTGATCCGCGACTGCCTCGACCGCGCCGGGCTCGACGCGCGCACGATCAGCTATGTCGAGGCGCATGGCACCGGCACTGCGCTCGGCGATCCCATCGAGGTCGCGGGACTGACCGACTCCTTCCGCGCCGACACCGCCGACAGCGGCTTCTGCGCGCTCGGCTCGGTGAAGTCGAACATCGGCCATTGCGAGGCGGCCGCGGGAATCGCGGGCGTTCTGAAAGTCGTGCTGCAGATGCGCCACGGCCGCATCGCGCCGACGCTGCACGCCGCAATGCCCAATCCGAACATCGACTTTTCCGCGACGCCCTTCCGTCTCGCGCAGGAACTCGAGGTGTGGGCGCGTCCAGTCGTCGACGGCAACGACACGCCGCGCCGCGCCGGCGTCTCCTCTTTCGGGGCGGGGGGCGCCAACGCACATGCGGTGCTGGAAGAATATATCGCGCCGCCGCCCGGCCCGGACATTCCCGAGGCGCCGGCGCTGATCCTGCTCTCGGCGCGGACCGACGAGCGGCTGCGTGCGCAGGCCGCAAGACTGCGCGTTTTTCTCGCGCGGCAAGACAGCGCGCGAGACAGCGCGGGTCCGGGCGCCCTGCTGCGCGACATCGCCTATACTTTGCAAACTGGGCGCGAACATTTCGAAACGCGCGCCGCCGCCCTCGTGTCGTCGCTGGCGGAACTCAACGCGGCGCTCGGCGCGCTCGCTGGGGGCGAAACAACGATCTTCCGGCAAGCGCGCATCGACCGCGACAGGGACGCGCTCGCGGCGGCGGCGGCCGATCCCGAACTGCAGGCGCGCATCGACGGCTGGATCGCAGCGCAAGATCATGCCCCGCTGATCGATCACTGGTTGCGGGGCGTTCCGCTCGACTGGGAACGGCTCAACCGGCAAGGCGCGCCGCGCCGCCTGTCGCTCCCGGCCTATCCGTTCGCCAGACAAAGGCTCTGGCTCGCCGATGCGCAAGAAACGCAGGAGACGCCACGACAAGACCCGGCGCCGGAGCCGATCCTGCTGCGGCCGGTGTGGGATCCCGTCGCGCCGCCTTCCCCCGCGCCGCTTTCTCACAAGGGCCTGCTTGTCATCGGCAGCGCCGACGCCCGCCGTCAGGCGCTCGTCGCGGCGGGCGCGATAGCGCTGACGCCGCCGCCCGGCGCCACGATCGACGAGATGGCGGCGCTGTTGCGCGGGCAAACGTTCGACCACCTCGTCTGGATCGCGCCCGACGCCAACGCCTCGCCGCTCGACCCGGCCTTCGCGAGCGAACAGGACGCCTGCGCGCTGGCGCTGTTCCGGCTCGTCAAGGCGCTGCTGGCCGAAGGCCATGGTGAGCGCGATATGACGTTGACCGCCGTCACCACGCAGGCGGTCGCGGTCTTCGACGGCGAGCCGGTTCATGCCGCGCAGGCGGCCGTTCACGGTCTCATGGGAAGCCTCTCGCGCGAAATCCCGCGCTGGCGCATCCGCGCTCTCGACGCGGCGGACGCGCCTTGGCCGGCGCCGCATCTGCTGGACCTCCCGGTCGAGGGCGCCCGCAGCTACGCCTGGCGCGGACGCGAATGGTTCGTCCCGAGCCTCGCGCCACTGCGCGGCGAAACCGACGCGGCCGCGACCCTGCGCGCGGGCGGCGTCTATGTCGTTATCGGCGGCGCGGGCGGGCTTGGCGAGATCTGGAGCCGCGCGGCGCTCCGCGATCATGGCGCCAGGCTCGTCTGGCTAGGCCGCTCCGAACTTTCGGCCACCATACAGACGAAGCTCGACGCGCTCGCGCGCATCGGCGCCCCGCCGCTCTACCTGCGCGCCGACGCCCGCGACCCGGTGGCGCTCGCCGCCGCCCGCTCCGCCATTCTCGACGCTTGCGGCCGCATCGACGGCGTCATCGTCTCGACGCTCGGCGCCTATGACAAGAGCCTCGGGGAGATGGAAGAGGCCCTGTGGCGCGAAATTCTCTCGACCAAGATCGACGTCGCCGCCGCGACGGCACAGGTCTTCCGCGACGATCCGCTCGACTTCCTGCTGTTCTTCTCCTCCATGGCCGCCTTTGCGCGGCCGGGCGGTATGGCCGCCTATTGCGCTGCGACCGTCGGGGCTGACGCCTGCGCGCTTGCGCTGGCGCGGGCGCTTCCCTTCCCGCTGCGCGTCGTCAACTGGGGCTATTGGTCGGCGGGCGGCGGGGCGCGCGTTTCGGAGGCGACGCGCAATCTCGTCGAGGCGCGCGGCGTCGCGCCGCTGGAGGCCGGCGAGGAAGGCCCCGCGCTCGCGGCGCTGCTGTCCGGCCCGCTGCCGCAGATCGCCGCGACGCGCACGCGGCGCCCCGAGCTGATCGAAACCTACGCCGGCGGCGAATGGACCCTGCGGCTGCGCGCCGATGGTCCCGCGCCTATCGCGGCGCTGGCGGATTTTCGGCCGCGCGCGCAGGCGCCTTCCGAAAATCCGGCGACGCGCCGGCTGGAAGACTGGATCGTGCGCCTGCTGTTCGTCGAACTGCGCGAGATGGGACTGCTTGACGCGGCGCGGTTCGTCGATCCGGAAGCCACGCGCCGCCGCGCCGGCGTCCTCGACAAATTCGACCGCTGGTGGGCGGAGAGCCTGTCGATCCTCGAAAATCGCGGCCTCATCGTCCGCGCGCAGGGGCTCATCGGGGTCTCGCCCGACGGCGCGACGCTGTCGCGCGAGACCGTGTGGCGGGACTGGCGTGCGGAGCGCTTGGCGTTACTCGATGCGCCCGAAACGCGCACGCTGGCGACGCTGGTAGAGGACGCGCTCTCGCGGCTCCGCGATGCCCTCACGGGCAGGATTCTCGTCACCGACATTCTCTTTCCCGGCGGGGGCATGGAGAAAATCGAGGGTCTCTATCGCAACAACCGCGTCTGCGATTATTTCAACGATGTCGTGGCGGAAACCGCCTGCGCTCTCATCGATGCGCGGCTGCGGGCGGCGCGCGGCGCGCGCATCCGCCTGCTTGAAATTGGCGCCGGCACCGGCGGCACCACGACCACCGTACTGCCGCATCTGACGCGCTACGGCGACCGCATCGCCGAATATTGCTACAGCGACCTGTCGCGCTCCTTCTTCAACCATGCGCGCGCGCGCTACGGCGACCGCTATCCCTTCCTCGACTATTCGATCTTCGACGCCGGCGCGCCGCTCGAACCGCAGGGGATCGCGGTCGGCGCCTATGATCTCGTGCTCGCCACCAATGTGCTGCACGCGACGCCGAACATGCGCGCCACGCTGCGCAACGCCAAGGCGGCCCTGCGCGCGCAGGGCGCGCTGATCCTCAACGAGATCAGCGACAAGACCATTTTCGCCTCTGTCCTGTTCGGCCTCATCGACGGGTGGTCGCTGGCGCAGGACGAACAGTGGCGCATCCCCGGCAGTCCGGGCCTCTATCCACAAGACTGGCGCGAACTCATGCGGCAAGAGGGTTTCGCGCAGGTGCTGTTTCCGGCCGAGCCCGCGCATGGGCTGGGCCAGCAGATCATCGTCGCGGAAAGCGACGGCGTTATTCGCCAGCAGCAGGAGAAGGCCGGGCAGGAGAAGCGACAGGAGAAGGCGGAGGCGCGAGCGCCCGGAGCGCGACCCCGCGTCGAAGCCGCCCGCGTGCAAGCCGCTCCCGTCGACGTCGCGCCCATCATTGTCGATTGCCTCGCCGATGCGCTCGCCGTCGCGCGCGACGCCATCGAGCCGGAGGCCCCTTTCTCGGATTACGGCGTAGACTCCATCCTCGGCGTCGGCTTCGTGCAGGCGCTCAACGACCGGCTCGGCCTCGCGCTCAACACGACGATCCTTTTCGATCACACGAGCGTCGCGCGGCTCGCGCGGCACATAGAACGCGAGCATGGCGCGGCGCTGGCCGCCCCCCTCGTGTCGGAGATCGTTTCGCCCCTCGTCGCGCCGGGCGTTGCGCCCGCCGCGTCACCCGCGCCGCGCGAGGCTGTCGCCGTCATCGGCATGTCGGGACAGTTCCCCGGCGCTGCCAGCGTTGCGGAGCTGTGGCGCAATCTCGCGGCGGGCGTAGATCCGATCGTCGCGCTCGGCCCCGACTATCTCTCGCCCGCACGCTTCAGCGAGGCCAAGGAGGCGGGCAAATCCTATGCCCGCTTCGGCGGCGCGCTGGCGACGCGCGCCTGTTTTGATCCGCTCTTCTTCGGCATTTCGCCCCGCGAAGCGGAGTCGATGAACCCGCATCAGCGGCTCATCCTGCAGGAAGGCTGGCGGGCGCTCGAAGATGCGGGAATCGATCCGAAATCGCTCGCGGAAACCCGCGCCGGGATTTTCGTAGGCTGCGAGCCGAGCGCCTATGTCCATGAGAGTTTCACCGGCGCCTCGGACGCCATCGCGGCCTCGCGTCTCTCCTATTTCCTCAATCTTCGCGGTCCGGCCTTCGTCGTCAACACTGGCTGCTCCTCGTCGGGCGTCGCGCTGCATCTCGCCTGCGAGAGCCTGCGCAACGGCGAGAGCGATCTCGCGCTCGCGGGCGGCGCCTTCGCGGTGATGGGCGAAACGATTCTCGTCGGCCTCTCCCAGACGGACATGCTGAGCCGCTCGGGCCGCTGCCGTTCATTCGACGCGGCCGCCGACGGCATGGCGATGTCGGAGGGCGTCGGCATGGTGGCGCTGAAGCGCCTGTCCGACGCCCTGCGCGACGGCGATCCGATTCATGGCGTGATCCGCGCCTCGGGCCTCAATCAGGACGGCGCCAGCAATGGCATCACCGCGCCGAGCGGCGCGGCGCAGAGCGCGCTGATCGAGGAGGTTTACCGCCGCTTCGACATCGACCCCGAGCGCATCTCTTACGTCGAGGCGCATGGAACGGGGACGAAACTCGGCGACCCCGTCGAAGCCAATGCGCTCACGCAGGCGTTCCGCCGCTTCACCGAGCGCACCGGCTTCTGCGCGCTCGGCAGCTCCAAATCGCATCTCGGCCACACTTCCGCCGCCGCCGGCGTGATCGGCCTCATCGCCGTGCTGCTCGCGATGAAACATGCGCGCCTGCCGGGGCTGCAACATTTCGAGCGCCTCAATCCGCTGATCGACCTGTCGCGCTCGGCCTTCTATCCGCTGACGACATCGGCGCCCTGGCGCGCGGCGCCCGGCGTTCCGCGCATGGCGGCGCTCAATTCGTTTGGGCACAGCGGCACCAATGTCCATCTCGTCGTCGAGGAAATCGCGCCGGCGCAAGGATTGGACACCGGCGCGCCGCAGCTCATCCTGCTCTCAGCGAAGGACGAGGACCGGCTCGCCGAAGTCGCCGCCAATCTCGAGGGCTTTCTCGACGACAGCGCGGCCAGCCTCGCCGATATCGCCCATACGCTCCAGCTCGGACGCACGCCGCTGGAAGCCCGCGCCGCCTTCGTCGCGGCGGACATGGCGGAACTGCGCGCCACGCTGGCCGAACTGGCGCGGGGCGAGCGTGTTAAGGGGCGCGCGGATGGGCGCGTCGTAACGGGCTATGTCGAGCCGCGCCGACGTAAGCCGGCGCCGCCGGAGGCCGCGCAATGGCTCGAAGACGGCGCGCTGCACGAATTGGCGCGCGCCTTTGTCGGGGGCGCCCAGATCGACTGGCGGGGCCTGCGCCGAACGGGCGCGCCGCGCCGGATCCATCTGCCCACCTATCCCTTCGCGCGCGACCGCTACTGGAAGCCCGCGACGTCCGCCGCGCCCGTGACGCAGACGCCGCAACTGCATCCGCTGCTGCATCGCAACGCCTCGACCCTATCGTGCATGGCGTTTCAGTCGCACTTCAGCGGGACCGAGTTTTTCCTCGCCGATCATGTGATCGGCGGCCGCCGCATCCTGCCGGCCGCGGCCTTTCTCGAAATGACGCGCGCGGCGGCCTGCGCGTTGCGAGACGAGGAGACCGGCGCGGGCCGCCCACTGACGCTCGCCAATGTGATCTGGACCGCGCCGCTCGTGGTCGAGGGCGACGTCGACGTCACGCTCGCCGTGGAGCGGCAGGCCGATGGCGCGTTTGCCTGCGCACTCTCGCGCGACGGCGCGACGCTGCATCAGGCCCGCGTCCTGTCGACGCCCCCGGCCCCGGCTGCGCGCCTTGATCTCGACGCGCTTCGCGCAAGGTTTTCCGCCTACCCCGACACGGCCCCGGCCTGCCTCGCGGCGCTGCGGGCGAGCGGCGCGGTTCATGGGCCGTCGCTTCTGGCGCTCACCTGCGTCCGGGCGACGCCCAAGGCGGCGCTGGCGGAGCTTCTGCTGCCAGAGGCGGCGGGCGAGACTCAGGCGGATTTCGCGCTGCATCCTTCCCTGCTCGACGCCGCTTTTCAGGCCAGCGTCTCCATTGCGCTGGCGCGGGGCGACGAGAGCGGCGCGCTGACGCCCTTCGCGCTCGACGCCCTGGAGGTCCACGGCCCGCTGGAGGCCCGGATGTGGGCCATGATCCGCTTCGAGAACGACAGGCTCGACATCGACATTGCGACCGGGGCGGGCGAGATCCGCGCCCGTGCGCGCGGCCTACGCTCCCGCGCCGCGCGACGCCAAGACGCCGCGCCCCGCTGCGACGCCGCGACGCCGCCCGAGCGCGTCCTGCGCTTCCAGGGCGACGAATATTTCCTCGCCGATCATTCGGCCATGCTCCCGGCCGCCGTGTTTCTCGACATCGCCGTGACTGCTGTGCGCGACGCGGGGCTGGAGCCGGCGGCGCTGTCGCAGATCGTCTTTCCGCGCCCGCTGCGCGTCACGCCCGGCGCGGCGCTCACGCTGCGCCTCTCGGAAGCGGAGACCGGCCTCGCCTTCACCCTGACGGGCGCCGAGGGCCTGCATTGTCAGGGACGCGCCAGCGCGGCCAACGCCGAGCCGACCGACATTCCTGATATCGCCTCGATCAGGGCGCGGCTCACCGAGCGGCTCGACCGGGCGCAATGCGACGCGCTGCTGCAGGGGACTCACGGGCCGAGGCTGATGTGCGTCTCGGCGCTCGACTGGAGCGCCGACGAAGCCGTCGCCCTCATCGAGCTTCCCGATGCGCTGCGCGCAGAGGATGCGGCGCAGCCGTGCCTTCTCAACGGCGCGTTGCTGGCGGGCGCGCTGTGGCGCCTCGCCTGCCGCGATGACGGCGCGCTGCCCATGCCCTTCGCTCTGGAGGCGCTGAGACTCGACCGTCCGCTGCCCTCCCGTTTCCACGCGCATGTGCTCATGACGGGCGCGACGGCGAATGCGGGCGCTCCCGAGACGGTCGACATCGCCCTCTATGACGTGGGCGGCGAACGCCTCGGCGAGATGGCGGGGCTCTCCTTCGTCTTCCAGGGGCCCGCCGACGATCTCGTTTTCGCCGCGCCCTGCTGGGAGGCGTCGCCGATCCTTCCCGGCTCGGCGCGGCCCGTCGCGGCCGGAACGGTCTTCGCGCTCGCCGGCGCACCCGCCGCTCTCGGCGACGCCCTGCGCGCCCGCTGGCCCGAGGCCGAGACGCTCGAACTTCCGCACGATTTCGAGCAAGCCTTCGACGCGCTGCTCCCGCGCTGCCGGGAGGCCGATCTCTCCACCCTGCTTCTCATCCTTCCCGACGATGCGGAGGCGTGGCGTTTCGAGGGGCTCGCGGGCGTTCTCAAGACGCTTGCGCTCGAACGGCACGGCGTCGTGGCCCGCATGCTGCGCCATGCGCTGGCGCAGGCGGACGACATTGCGCACTGCGTCGCGCGCATCGGCGAGGAGATCGCCAGCGCCGACGGCGAGACCGAGATCCGCTACGTCGCGGACGGACGCGAAGCGCGGCGGCTGACAGAAACGCGCCTCACGGAGCCGGCGGCGCCCGTCATTGCTCCCGGCGACGTGGTCTGGATCACTGGCGGACTCGGCGGCGTCGGCCGCGCAATCGCGCAAGGCCTGGCCGAGCGCGGGGCGCGCGTCGCGCTCACGGGACGCTCGGAGGCCGACGACGCGCAGCGCCGCTTCATCGCGGCGCTCGGCGCGCTGCATGTGCGGGCGGATGTCGGCGACCCGGCGCAGGCCGCGCGCGCCGTCGCGGAAATCCTCGCGCATTTCGGCCGTCTCCATCATGTGATCCACGCCGCCGGCATCGTCGCCGACGCACGCCTCGCCGGGAAGCGGCAGGAAGACGCGCGCCGCGTTCTCGCGCCCAAGGTCGCGGGCGCGCGGGCGCTGGACGCCGCGACCCGCAACCTGCCGCTCAAATCTTTCTCGCTCGCCGCCTCCATCGCCGGCGTCCTCGGCAATATCGGGCAGGCCGACTACGCCGCCGCCAACGCCTTCCTCGACGCCTTCGCGCGCTGGCGCGGCGCGGCGCGTGCCGGCCGCACGGTGTCGATCGACTGGCCGCTGTGGCGCGACGGCGGCATGACCATGGCGCCCGCCAATCAGGAGCTGATGCGGCGCGCGACCGGCATGACGGCGATGGACGCGCGGGCCGGGCTGCGCGCGCTCGATCTGGCGCTCGCAGCCGCGGCGCCGCAGATCCTCGTCGCCTTCGGCAATCCCTCGCACATCCGCGCCGGGCTTCTCGCCTTCCGCCACGCTTCGCCGCAACAGGAGCAGCAGCAGAGCACGCCGGATCGCGACGGCGCGCTGATCCGCGCGACCCGCGCCGAGCTGGCGCGCATCGTGGCGCAGGTGCAGCGCATTCCGCTGCAGAAGATCAGCCTCGACCGCGATCTTTCCGACTTCGGCTTCGACTCGATCAGCTTCACTGAACTCGCCAATGCGCTGAACCGCGCCTATGGCCTGACGCTAATGCCGACGCTGTTCTTCGAGATACCCGATCTCGCGGCGCTGGCCGAGCTGCTCGTCATGCGCCACCGCGCAGCCATCGAGGCGCGCCACGGCGACGCGCTGGAAACGGCCGCCCCGGCGTCGGAGAGGCACGCGCCGGCGCCCGTCTCGCACATCGGCCACAGCGCACAAACAGACACGCAGGGCACGGCGCGCGACGACGCCATCGCCATTATTGGCATGGGCGGCATGTTCCCCGGCGCGGACGACCTCGACGAACTCTGGGCGCGTCTCGACGCCGGCGCCGACCTCGTCGGTGAAGCCCCCGCAACCCGCTGGGACTGGCGCAGCGCACGCAACGCCTCGGGAGCGGCGGCGACGCGATGGGGCGGCTTCGTGGCGGGCGCGGAATGTTTCGACGCCGCCTTCTTCGGCGTGCCGCGCGTCGAGGCCGAAGCCATGGACCCGCAGCTGCGGCTGTTCCTGCAAGCCGTCTGGACGACGCTGGAGGACGCCGCCATCGCGCCCTCCGCGCTCGCGGGCGGCCGCGTCGGCGTGTTCGCCGGCGCCGCCACCGCCGACTACAAGGAGTTGGTCACGCGCGCCAAGGCCGCAGGCGTTCTGCCCGCCGGCGCCGAGCCCTTCCCCTTCATGATCGCCAACCGGACATCCTTCTGGTTTAACTTCAACGGACCGAGCGAGACCGTCGACACCGCCTGCTCCTCCTCGCTCGTCGCGGTCAACCGCGCCGTCGAGAGCCTGCGCGCCGGGAGCTGCGACGTGGCGCTGGCGGGCGGCGTCAATGTGATCTGCGGCCCGCGTCTCACCCTCGCCTCGAGCGACGCCGGTTTGCTGAGTCCGGACGGGCGCTGTATGACCTTCGACGCGCGCGCCAACGGCTATGTGCGCAGCGAGGGCGTCGCCCTGGTGATGCTGAAGCCGCTGCGCAGGGCCGTCGCCGACGGCGACCGCATCCACGGCGTCATCATCGGCTCGGGCGAGAACCATGGCGGCCGCGCCGCCTCGCCCACAGCGCCGAACGCCGCCGCCCAGCGCCGACTGATCGCGGAGGTCTATCGCCGGGCCGGCGTCGACCCGCGCGGCGTCACTTATGTCGAGGCGCATGGCACCGGCACGGCGCTGGGCGATCCGGTGGAGATCAACGGGCTGAGAGGCGCCTTCGCGGATCTCTTTGCTGAAATGGGCCTCGCGGCGCCGCAGACGCCCTGGTGCGGCCTCGGCGCGCTCAAGGCGACGGTCGGCCACATGGAGGCGGCGGCGGGCGCAGCGGGTCTCGTGAAGACGCTGCTGATGCTCAAAAATCGCCGCATCCCCGGCAATCCGCAACTGCAACGTCCGAATCCGCTGCTCGACCTCGTCGGCGGGCCGTTCCATCTCGTGGCCGAGAGCCACGACTGGGACGCGCCCGCGCCGCGCCGCGCCGGGATCAGCAGTTTCGGCGTCGGCGGCTCCAACGCCCATGTGCTCGTCGAGGAATGGATCGCGCCCGAAGACGCCGGAACGCGCGCGCAAAAAGCCGGCCCAGCGCTCATCATCCTCTCGGCGATGGATGCGACGCGGCTGCGCGAGATGGCGGCGCGGCTGCTGCGCTTCCTGGAAAAAGAGCAGCCTGATCTCGCGGACCTCGCCTATACGCTTCAGACCGGGCGCGAGGCGCTACCGCATCGTCTCGGCTTCGCCGCCGCTTCTCTGGCGGAGGCGCGCACTCGCCTTTCCGCCTTCCTCGCGGGAGAGACCGAGGGGCTGCATTCCGGCTTCGCGGGCGATGCGCCGCAGACGCCGCTCCTCGATGGCGAAGAGCTGGCCGCCGCCGTCGCCGGCTGGATCGCCAAAGGCAGATACGACCGGCTACTCGAAGCCTTCGCGCGCGGCCTCGACGTCGACTGGCGCGCGCTTGATCAGGGTATTGCGCGGCGGCGCATCGGCCTGCCGGCCTATCCCTTCGCCCGCGAGCGTTTCTGGCTCGACGCGCCGGAAGCGTCCGCCGCCGGTCACGAGCCGAAGATAGAGGCGCCCATCGAGGCGCTCGCCGAGGACTGGCGCGAGACCGCCCCGCCGCAACCCGCGCGCGGCCCGGCGGGGCGGATCGTCTGTTTCCTCGCCGACCCGGCTCTGCGGCGGGCGGCCATGGCCGCCTTCGGCCCCGACCTCGTTTTCATCGCGCCCGAAGACGTGGCGCCGAAAGACGTCGCGTCCGGCGACATCGCGTCGGCCGATGCGCGCGCTTTCGCTTGCGCGCTGGAGCGCGCCGGAGAGGCGGCGGCGGCGCTCTATTTGTGGCCGCTCGACGACGCTCGCTTCATCAACGACACCGGCCCGCTGCTGCGTCTGCTTCAGGCGATGCGGACGCGCCCGCCCGCGCGGCTGCTTCTCTCGGGCGCCTATGAGACGGTCGCGGAGCGTTGCCGTCTCGACGGCTGGATCGCCTTCGAGCGCTCGCTCGGCCTGCTGTTCCCGCAGACGCGGATCGGGGTCGTCTTCACCGCGCGCGACGGGTTCGAGCCGTCGCTCTGGATGCAGACTCTCGCCCGCGAACTCGGCGCCGAAACGCTCGCCAGCGCGCATTGGCGCGCGGGACGCCGCTTCGTTCCCGTTCTCGCGCCCATCGACCTGCCCGCGCCGGGCGCGGTCCCGATCCGCCAAGGCGGCGCCTATCTCGTCACCGGCGGCTGCGGCGGCCTCGGCATGATCGTCGCGCGCCATCTCGCGCAGAATTATGCTGCGCGGCTGCTGCTCACCGGACGCGGCCCGCTCGACGCGCGAAGAGAGGCGCAGCTCGACGCGCTGCGCGCGCTCGGCGGCGACGCGATCTATGCGCAGGCCGACGCGGTCGTGGAAGCGCAGATGCGCGACGCGCTCGCGATGGCGCGCGCGCGGTTCGGCGCCCTCGACGGCGCGTTCCACATCGCGGGCGTGAGCGGCGATGCGCCGCTGCCGGACGCCGATCCGCAGGGTTTCGCGCGCACGCTCGCGGCGAAAGTGGCGGGAACCGAAATCCTGCACCGCCTGCTCGCGCCCGAGGCGCCCGATTTCATCTGCCATTTTTCGTCTTCCTCGGCGCTGCTCGGCGATTTCGGCTCCTGCGACTACGCCCTCGCCAACCGCTTCCAGACAGCCTTCGCGCAACAGGCGGTGAGCGGCGCGAAAACCATAGTCGTCAACTGGCCGCTGTGGCGCGACGGCGGGCGCGGCGTCGGCGGCGCGGCGGAAACGGCCTTCTATCTCCAGGCGAGCGGCCAGCGGGCCCTGGAGACTAAGGAAGGCGTCGAGTTGTTCGAGCGGGCGCTTTCCAGCGGGCGGCCGCAAATCATGTTCAAAGCCGCCGCCGCGCCGAAGGCCGAAGCGCCGGCGCGGCCCGAGACTGGCGAGGCCGGCGCAGCCCTTGAAACCGGCGCCTTCGAGGATGTGCGGGCGCTGATCTGCGCCGCGCTGAAGGCGCGGCCAGAGGAGGTGCGCCCCGCCCGTAATTTCGCCGATCTCGGCTTCGACTCGATCCGCCTCGCCGACTTCTCGCGGACGCTCTCCCGCCGCTATGGCGTCGAGATCAGCCCCTCGGTCTTCTTCAGCCATGCGACGCCGCAGCGCCTCGCCGCGCATCTGGCGCGGGCATATGGCGCGCGCGTGTCGGCGGTCCTCGACGCGCAACACGCGCGGGCTCATCGAGCCGCGCCGGCTTTGCAAGACCCGCTTGCCGCGCAAATCGCGCATATCGCTCACGACTCGACCGCCCCACAAGCGGTCGACGAACCCATCGCGATCATCGGCATGAGCGGCCGTTTTCCCGGCGCGCGCAATGTCGAAGAGCTTTGGAGCCTCCTCGAACAGGGGATCGACGCGGTGACCGAAACGCCCGCCGACCGCTTCGACTGGCGCGAGATCTACGCTCCCGAGAAAACGCCAGGATGCAGCGTCGGCAAATGGCTCGGGGCCATTCCGGGCGTCGCGGAGTTCGATCCGCTGTTCTTCGAGATTTCGCCGCTCGAAGCCGAGCGCATGGACCCGCGCCAGCGGCATCTGATGCAGGAGTCCTGGCGCGCGCTGGAATCGGCCGGCTTCGGGCCGTCGCAGATCGCACGAAACCGCATCGGCATGTTCGTAGGCGTCGAGGAGGGTTCGGACTATCAGCGCCGCCTTCCGCAGGTCAGCCTGACCGCCGCGCACAATGGCGTGCTCGCGGCGCGGCTGGCCTATTTCCTCGATCTGCGCGGGCCGGTTATGGCGGTCAACACCGCCTGCTCGTCGGGTCTCGTCGCGCTGCATCTCGCCTGTCAGAGCCTGTTGCGCGGCGAATGCGACACGGCCATCGCGGCGGGCGTCAATCTGATGGTGTCGGCGGAGGCCTATATCGGCATGTCGCAGGCGGGCATGCTCTCGGCCGACGGCAAGTGCCGCGCCTTCAGCGATCAGGCCAGCGGCATGACGCCCGGCGAGGCGGTCGCGGCGGTCGTGCTGCGGCGGCTGTCGCGCGCGCGGGCGGACGGCGACCCCACGCTCGCCGTCATCCGCGCCAGCGGCGTCAATTACGACGGCCGCACCAATGGCGTCACTGCGCCCAATGGCGCGGCGCAAACCGAGCTCGTGCGCGAGACCCAGCGGCGCGCGGGCGTCTCCTGCGACGCGGTGGAATATATAGTCGCCCACGGGACCGCGACACAGCTCGGCGATCCGGTCGAGGTCAACGCGCTCAACGACGCTTTCGCGAGCGCGACGCGGCGCGGCTATTGCGCGCTCACCTCGACAAAGAGCAATCTCGGGCACACATTCGCGGCGTCGGGCCTCGTGAGCCTGATCGGCCTCGTGCAGGCGATCCGCCGCCAGACTATTCCGCCGACCCTTCATTGCGAGACGGAAAACCCCTTCATCGACTGGCGGGACAGCCCCTTCTACGTCAACACGCGCCGCAGGGCCTGGCCGAAGCGGCCGGGCGAAAAGCGCCTCGGCGCCGTGAGCGCCTTCGGCATGAGCGGCACCAACGCCCATGTCATCGTGGAAGAGGCGCCTGCGGAGCCGGCGGCCGCGCCTGCCTGCGTCTCCTGCGGCGATGCGCCGGCTCATGTTCTGGCGCTCTCCGCGCGCACGCCGGAGGCGCTCGCCGAACAGATCGACAATCTGCGCGCCTGGCTGCAATCGCCCGACGCCGCGAACCTGGACAGCGTCAGCCTCACGCTGCTGACGGGGCGCCATCATTTCGAACATCGCAGCGCAATCGTCGCGCGCGACGTCGCCGAGGCGCTCGCCGCCTGGAGCGATCCCGCCGCGCTCGACCGCTTCGACGCAGTCGCGTCGCGCGACGCCGCGACCGATCCGCAAACAGCCGCCAAAATCGACGCGTTGATCGCGGCGCTGATCGCAGAAGTCGACGCCGCCGGCCGGCGGGAGCGGATGCGCGAACTCGCGGCGCTTTTCGCGCAGGGACATGAGATTCCCTGGAAAGCCCTCTTCAGGCCCGGAACGCCGCGCGCCACCCTGCCCGCCTATCCCTTCGCGCGCGAGCGGCACTGGATCGACCCTGCGCCCGCCACGCCCGACCCTCGGGCGCCGCGCCCTGCCGGATTCGACGGGCCGGAGATCGCCCGCGCCGCCGCCGCGCGCGAGACGGGACGGGAGGTCGTCGCGCTACGCAACATGATTTTCGGTCACGCCTGCGCGGGCGCGACGGCGACGCTGCGGGAGAGGGACGGCGCGCGCCTCTACGCCCTCACCGTTGGCGGCCGCCCCGTGCAATACGGCGAAATCGATACGGACACGCCGTCAACGCCGGCCTCCGCGACGTTCGCGCAACTGCGCGCGGGCCTCGCGCCCCGCGACCTTCCCGCCGGACCGGACGGCGGCGCGCGCGTTGGCGAAGTTTACGCCAGCGCGACGCAGATGCTCGCGACGCTGACCCTCGACGCCGCGCCCGACGAAACGCCGGAGACCGGCGCGCGCTTCGAGCCGCTCTGTCTCGACGTCGCGCTGGGTCTGGCGAAGACCCTGACGCAAGGCGATCACCGCCCCTTCGCGGCGCGCCGCCTCGCCGCCTTCGCCCCGCCGCCAGCGCAATCGCTCGTGCATATTGTCAGGAAAAGCGCCTCCGGGCGGCTAGCGCGCTTCGACCTTCGCTTCTATGACGCAAACGGCGCGCCCTGGCTCGCGCTCGACGATCTCGCCATGACCGCCGACGCGTCGCTCTTTTCGGAAGCCTTCGAGGGAGCCGCCGATGCTCGATAAGCGGCAACAATCCATGCGCGTCTGCGTTATCGGCGGCGGCCCGCTCGGCATTGGGCTGGGCCGCGAACTCGGCGAGGGTGGCATCGACTACGACCTCTACGAGGCGGAGGCGGATCTCGGCGGCGTGTGGAACGGAGAGGGCGCGAGCGGGCGCGTCTATCCCTCGCTCCATCTCATTTCGCCGAAATTCAACACGCAGGTGCCCGATTATCCGATGCCCGATCATTATCCGGTCTATCCCTCGCACCGGATGATGCTCGACTATCTGCGCGACTATGCGCGCCGCTTCGGCGTCTATGACCGGGCGATCCTCAAGACGCGGGTTGTGCGCATGTCGCCCGCCGGCGAGGGTTGGGATGTGGAGACGTCGGACGGTAGGCGCGCGCATTACGATCTCGTCGCCGTGTGCAATGGCGCGCAGCGCAAGCCGCGGTTTCCCGCCTATCCAGGCGATTTCGCGGGCGAGCGCCTGCATTCGATGGACTACAAATCGCCCGACCAGCTGCGCGGCAAACGCGTGCTGGTGATCGGCGCGGGCAATTCCGGCTGCGACATCGCGGTGGACGCCGTGCATCACGCGGCGAGCGTCCATCACAGCACCCGGCGCGGCTATCACTATTATCCGAAATTCATTGACGGCAAGCCGACGCCGCAATGGATGTTGCAGCTCGGCGCCAAATTCTCCTCCAAGGAGGAGACGATGGCCTATGTGAAGCAGGTCTTCAAACTCGCGGGATTCGACGGCGAGGATTACGGGCTGCCCCGGCCCGACCATCCGCTCGACGCCGCACATCCGATCATGAATTCGCAGATCCTCTACCACATCGGCCACGGCGATATCGCGCCGAAGGGCGACGTGGCGCGCTTCGAGGGCCATGTCGTTCATTTTGCGGACGGCTCCAGCGCCTCGATCGACACGATCATTTACGCGACAGGCTACGAACGCGACTTCCCGTTCATCGATCCCGCGCTGCTGAGCTGGAAGAACGGCATCCCCGATCTCTTCATCCACATCGCGCCGCGTAATCACGACAATCTCTTTTTCTTCGGCTTCGTGAACGCCGCTGCGGGGCTTGGCGACGGGCTGCGCCTGCAGGGGCAATTCGTGCGCAGCTACATTCGCGCCTATGCGGGCCGCACCGCCGGCTTCCGGCGCTTCGTGCGCGCGAAGCAGGACGAGGCGCCCGATCTCGGACAGGATTATTTCGTGCCCTCCCATCGTCATCTCTGGGAGGTGGATTTTTGGAAATTCGTGAAAGTCGCGCGTACCTATCGCGACATGCTCGATGAGACGTGAGGCTCTCATGAAACCCGACGATCATGATCTCGACGCCGCCATGCGCCGCCTCATCGACGAGGAGCTGATCGCCAGCGCGAAGGTGGCGGCGCGGGACGTTCGGCCATCGGCGCCGGGCGCCGAGGAGCGGCAGCCCTCGACTGAGCATGCGCGCCGCGCCTGGCGCCGCGAACTGGCCGCGCTCGCGGCGCGCGCGTTGAAGATGCCACCCGAGCGCCTTGACCCGCGAGAGAATCTGTCACGCTACGGCGTCGACTCGATCATCGTCACCGAGATCATGAAAAGCGTCTCGGAACGGCTCGACGCGCCCATCGCGCCGACCGTCTTCTTCGAGGCGAAACATGCCGAGGAGCTGGCCGACCTGCTGTTTGACCGGTTCCGGCGCGGCGTCGAGCGCGGCCCCGCGCCGCAAGAGGCGCCGCCTGAGATCGCGGCGCCCGCGCCTTCTCGAGACCTTGCGCAAGACGCTGCTCCCGACATGGAGTCGGAAATCGGCGCATGGCTCGCCCGCCACCGCGCCGTCGAAACGCCCGCGCAAACCGCGTCCCTCACCTCGCGCCCCGCGCGCGTGGTGAGGGACGCGAGCGCCGAGCCCGTCGCGATCGTCTCGATGGAGGGCGTGTTTCCGCAAAGCGCGGACCTCGACGCCTTCGAGGCGCATCTCGCGGCCGGCGACGACTGCATCGGCGACGTGCCGCCGGAGCGCTGGGACTGGCGGCAGGTTTACGGCGATCCCCGCGAGGGCGAATTCACCAGGGTGAAATCCGGCGGCTTCGCGCCAGACATCGACAAATTCGATCCGCTGTTCTTCGGCCTCTCGCCGCGCGAAGCGGAGATGATGGACCCGCAGCATCGCCTGTTCATGCAATGCGTGTGGAAGCTCATCGAGGGCGCGGGCTATGCGCCGCAGTCGCTCGCGGGCCGCAAGATCGGGCTTTTCCTCGGCGTCAATCTTCAGGATTACGCCCATCTCATCGACCGCAGCGACGCCATCGAGGCGCTGCATCTGACGAGCCTGGGGCATATGTTCTGCCCCAACCGACTGTCCTTCCTGCTCGATGTGCATGGACCGAGCCAGGTCATCGACACCGCCTGCTCGTCCTCGCTCGTCGCGTTGCATCGCGCCGTGCTCGCCGTGCGGCACGAGGGCTGCGAGATGGCCGTCGCCGGCGGCGCCAATCTCCTCATCACGCCCGACATGCACATCATGTATTCCAAGGTCGGGATCATCTGCGAGGATGGGCGCTGCAAGACCTTCTCAGCGCGGGCCAACGGCTATGCGCGCGCCGACGGGGTCGGCGCCGTGCTTGTCAAGACTCTGGCGCGGGCCGAAGCCGACGGCGATCCGATCCTCGCCGTCATTCGCGGCTCCGCGGAAAATCACGGCGGCATGGCCAGCTCGCTCACCGCCCCCAATCCGAAGGCGCAGGCAAGCCTGATCGTCGAGGCGCATCGCCGCGCGGGCGTCGATCCGCGAAGCATCGGCTATATCGAGTGCCACGGCACCGGGACTGCGCTAGGCGATCCGATCGAGATCAACGGCCTCAAGCTCGCCTTCGAGACGCTGCGCCGCGAGGCGGGCGATGACACGCCGACGGCGCCCTGGTGCGGCCTCGGCTCGGTCAAGTCGAACATCGGCCACGCCGAGACGGCGGCAGGGATCGCGGGCGTCATCAAGACGGTACTGTCGCTTCGGCGCGGGCGACTCTATCGCTCGCTGCACTGCGACGACGTCAATCCGCTGATCGACCTGTCAGGGTCGGCCTTCTACCTGCTGCAACAAGACCGCGCCTTCGAGCGCGCGCGGATCGACGGCCGCGAAACGCCGCGGCGCGCCGCCGTCTCCTCGTTCGGCGCGGGCGGCTCCAACGCCCATGTCGTGATCGAGGAATATTTCGCGCCCGCGCCGCCGCCCGCCGCCGCATCCGGCCCTGCGCTCATCGTGCTTTCCGCGCGCAAGAAGGCGCAGCTCGACGAGATCGTCGCCGGCCTCGCGCGCTTTCTCGTGCAACCGCCCGAGCCGGGCCAGCGCGCGCCCGGCCTGCAGGAGATCGCCTATACCCTTCAGGCCGGCCGTGACGCGCAGGCCGAGCGCCTCGCCTTCGTCGCCGAGACGCCCGCCCATCTCGCCGAGACGCTGGAGAGGCTCGCGCGGGGCGAGACCCCCGCCCATTGCCGAACCGGACACGTCGCCCGGCGCGGCGCGGCGCCGGAGACCGCGCCCGACACAACGGCGCGCCCCATGAGGGCGGAAGACTGGGACGCGCTCGGCGCGCTCTTTGTCGCGGGCGCGGAGATCGACTGGACCGCGCTCCACGACCCCCGCCCCCGGCGCGTTCGGCTCCCGACCTATCCCTTCGAGAAACGGCGCTGCTGGCTGCCGCAGGCGGGCGGGCCGGACCGGCGCCGCGCCGGGCTGGCGCTGCATCCGCTCATCGCCGAAAACAGCTCGACGCTCGACGCCACGCGCTTCACCGCGCGCTTCACGGGCCAAGAGTTTTTTCTCGCCGACCATGTGGCGATGGGCGAGAAAGTGCTGCCCGGCGCCGCCTATCTCGAAATGGCGCGCGCCGCCGTCTCCCTCGCGCAAGCGGATGGTTCCGGCGCGCCGATGCGGCTCAAGAACGTCGTCTGGGCACGCCCCTATGTCGCGGGCGCGGCGCCGAGGCCGCTCAACGTGACACTCGCCGCGCAGGAGGGCCGCGTCGCCTGGCGCATCTGGAGCGAGGCGCCCGACGGGAGCGAAGTGCTGCACGGGCAGGGAGCCGCGCTCGCCGGCGTCCCGTCGCCGGCGGAAAAGATCGACCTTGCGGCCCTGGGCGCCGCAACCCCGCTCGCGCTCAAGGGGAGCAACTGTTACGCCGCGTTGAAGTCGATGGGCATGGCTTACGGCCCCGCGCATCAGGGACTCGAAACCGTCTTCTTCTCGCCCCCCGGCGCCCCGCGTCAGGCGCTGGCGCGCATCGTCCTGCCCGAGACGCTGGCGACGTCGGCGGGCCCCTATGTGCTGCATCCGGCGCTGATCGACGCCGCGCTGCAAGCCTGCATCGGCCTCGTCGCCGCCGCCCTTCATCCGCGTCCCCTTACCGACGGCGGAAGCGACCGCGCGGCGCTTCCCTTTGCGCTCGACGAGCTGATCCTCCATGCCCCGCCGCCGCATCGCCTGTGGGCGCATGTGCGTCCGCAGGGACAGGATGAGGCGCGCGGCGGAAAACTCGACATCGACCTCCTAGACGACGCGGGCGCGCTTTGCGTGCGGCTTTCAGGCTTCTCGGCGCGCCGCCCGGAGAAGACCGCCGAAGCCGCGCTGGTCATCCGCCGGCCGCTCTGGCGCGCGGCGGAAACGCAGACGCAGACGCAGGCGGCTCCGGCCGCCCGCCGCATCGTCGTCATTTGTGATCCCGACGGGCGCTTCGGCCCCGAACTCGAAGCCGACATTGCGCGCGTCTCGCCGCAGGCGCGCTGCCTGCGGCCGCCGCTCGGCGCATCCATCGAGCGCACTTATCGCGACGCCGTCGCCGCCGTCTTCGAAGCCATCCGCGAGAGCCGGAGCCATACGCTGGTGCAGGCGGTCACGCCGCTCGATGGCGACGGCGCGCTGCTGGCGGGCCTCACCGGCCTGCTGCGCGCCGCGCATCGCGAGAATGCGCAGATTGACGGGCAGGTCGTCGCCTGTGATCGCGCGGCGGCGGGCCCGGGCCTCGCGCAGCGGCTCGCGCAGGACGCAGGCCATCCGGCCGACGCCGAAATTCGCCGGCGCGGCGCCGCGCGGGAAGTCAAGCGCTGGGAGGAGATGCCCGAGGCGAACGCCCCCACGCCCTGCCCTTGGCGGGAAAACGGCGTCTATCTCATCGCGGGCGGCGGCGCGCTCGGCGCCCTCTTCGCGCGCGACATTGCGCGCCGGGCGCGCGGGGCGACGATCATTCTTTGCGGGCGCTCCGATATCAAAGCGCCCACGGGCGAGAAGATCGAGCGCCGCCGCGCCGATCTGCGCGACGCGGCGGCGGTCGAGCGGCTGGTGGCGGGGATCGTCGCCGACCACGGCCGGCTCGACGGCGTGCTGCACGCGGCCGGCGTGCTGCGCGACAATTACCTGCGCAACAAAACGCTGGCGGAGATCGACGCCGTGCTCGCGCCCAAGGTCGCGGGCGCGCTCAATCTCGACCGCGCGACAGCGGCGCTCGACCTCGACCTGTTCCTGCTGTTCGGTTCGGCCGCCGGCGCCTGGGGCAGCGCCGGCCAGGGCGACTACGCCGCCGCCAACGGCTTCCTCGACGCTTTCGCGCATTGGCGCGCCGCGCGCGCGCAGGTCGGCGCGCGGCGGGGGCGGACGCTCTGCGTGGACTGGCCGCTATGGGCGGAGGGCGGCATGCGCATGGAGGCCAACGCCGTCGCCCTGATGACGCAGACAACGGGCATGGAGCCCTTGCCGAGCGCGGCGGGCCTCGCGGCCTTCGACCGGATAGCCGCCTCGGGCGAGACGCAGGCGCTCCCGCTCTACGGCGCGCCCGCGCGGCTCGCGCGGCTTTCCGACCAGCCGCCGCCCACGCGGCAAGCCGCGCCCGCCGCGACGTCCTCGGCGCTGCGCTCGAAAATCGTGGAGGCGTTGATCCAGTCGGTCGCCGGGGTGATGAAATTTGACGCGGCCGACGTCGAGGCCGAGGGCGAATGGGACGACTACGGCTTCGACTCGCTGTCGCTCACCGATTTTTCCAACCGCCTCAACCAGCGTTACGGTCTCGACCTCACGCCTACCGTCTTCTTCGAACACCAAACGATCGCAGCGCTCGCGGACTGGCTCGCGCGCGACTATGCCGGCGCCCTCGCCAAAGCGCTGGGCGAGACGCTGGAGGAGATGTCCGTAGAGGCGGCCGCCGCGGAAGTCGAAACGGCGCGCGCGGCCCCGCCGCCCGAAGCCGCGACCGAAGCCGCGCCCGAAGCGCCAGCGTCCGCCGGGGACGCCGGGCAGGAGCCCATCGCCATCGTCGGGGCCAGCGGCGCCTTCCCGCAGGCCGCCGATCTGTCCCAATTCTGGGACAATCTGGCTTCGGGTCGGGACTGCATGAGCGAAATCCCCGCCGACCGCTGGGACTGGCGCGAGATCTTCGGGGACGGCGGCGCCCGCACGCGCGTCAAATGGGGCGGCTTCATCGACGGCGTCGCGGACTTCGACGCGGCCTTCTTTGGCGTCTCGCCGCGCGAGGCCGTTTCAATGGACCCCGCCCAACGCCTGCTGATGGAGCATGTCTGGCGGGCGCTCGAAGACGCAGGCCATGCGCCGGCCAGTTTCGCGGGCAGCCAGACCGGCGTCTTCATCGGCGTCGCGCCGACGGGCTATGGCGAGATGATGGCGCAGGCCGGGGCCGGCCTCGACGCTCATGACGCGACCGGCTCGGTGGGCTCCATCGGGCCGAACCGCGTCAGTTATCTGCTCGATCTGCACGGCCCCAGCGAACCCATCGAAACCGCCTGCTCCAGCGCCCTCGTCGCCCTGCATCGCGGCGTTGTGGCGATCCGGGCGGGCGACTGCGACGCGGCCATCGTCGGCGGCGTCAATCTGATTTTGCGCAAGGAAACGCAGGTCAGTTTCGACAAGGCCGGCATGCTCAGCCCCGACGGGCGCTGCAAGACCTTCGCCAGCGACGCCGATGGCTATGCGCGCGGCGAGGGCGTCGGCGTGCTGCTGCTCAAGCGACTGTCCGACGCCCAGCGCGACGGCGATCATGTCTATGGGCTCATTCGCGGGAGCGCCGTCAATCACGGCGGCCGCGCCAAATCGCTCACCGCCCCCAATCCCCGCGCCCAGGCGGCCCTGATCGAGATGAGCTGGCGGCGCGCCGGCGTCGATCCCGCGACAGCCGGCTACATCGAATGCCACGGCACCGGCACGGCGCTCGGCGATCCGATCGAGATCGCCGGCCTCGTCAGCGCCTTCGAGACGCTCTACCGAGACGCCGGCCACGCGCCGGCGGCGGCGCCCCATTGCGCCCTCGGCTCCGTCAAGTCGAACATCGGACACGCTGAACTCGCCGCCGGCGTCGCCGGCGTGCTGAAGACACTGCTGCAATTCAAGCACGAGACGCTCGCGCCCACCCTGCATTGCGCGCAGATCAACCCCGCGATCCGCCTCGCGGGCAGCCCCTTCCACATCGTGCGCGAGGCGCGGCCCTGGGCGGCGCCGACCGATGCGCAGGGCCGCGTCCTGCCGCGCCGGGCGGGCGTCAGCTCCTTCGGCTTCGGCGGCGTTTACGCCCACGTCGTGCTGGAGGAATATCCGGCCCCGGCGCCCACGCCGCTCCCCGAGGCGCCCTGCCTCATCCTGCTCTCGGCCCGCGACACGGAGCGGCTGCAGGCGTCGGCGCGGGCGCTGCTAAACTTTCTGCGCATGCCCGGCCGCGCTTCGGCGCCGCACGCGCCGAAGCTGGCGCTTATGGCCGCGGAAACGCTCGCGGCGCTTCTCGGGGTCGAGGCCGGCGATATCGACGTAGCTGAGGATCTGGAAACGGATTTCGAGACACTGGGCGTCGAGCGCGCGCATCGTCTGATGCTGCGCGAGCAGCTTTCGGCGGCGCTCGATGTGACGCTCGACGCGCGGCCCTTCCTGCGGGAGAGCCGCCTCGGCGCGCTCATCGCCGCGCTGATCGAGGCGCATCCGGCGCTCGCCGAAACGCCGCAGACACAGACGCGCACGATCAATCTGGCCGATCTCGCCTTCACGCTGCAACTCGGGCGAAATGCGATGGACGCAAGGCTCGCCTTCCTCGCCGGCAGCGTCGCGGAGGTCGAGGCGCGGCTGGCAGCCTTTCTCGACGGGCGGGCGGCGGAAGCGGGGATTTGCGTCGGCGAGGCTCGGAAGAACAAGGCGCTGGCCGCCACCTTCACCGATCCGGCCCTGCAGGAGAACCTCGCGGGATGGATCGCGCGCGGCGAGACGGCGCGGCTGGCGGATTTATGGGCCAAGGGCGTCGCCATCGACTGGCGCGGCCTTTACGGCCCGTCGGGTTTCTATCGCATCTCGCCGCGCCGCCTGTCGCTCCCCGGCTCCCCCTTCGCCAGAAAGCGCTTCTGGATGGCGACCTCGAAGGAAAGCGCCACGCCACGCGGGAGCAAGACCGCGCAGGACGGCTTGCGCACGCCCTTGCGCGCCGACGCCTTCTATCTCACGGATCACCTCGTGCAGGGGCGCCCGGTGCTGCCGGGCGTCGTCTATCTCGAACTGGCGCGCGCCGCCTTCGCACGAAGCGACGCGCGAGAGGAGACACAAGTCGCGACCCGCATCCTCGACGTCGTCTGGATCGCCCCCGCCGGCCTCGACGCGGCGCAGGATCTCGCGGTCGAGCTGCTGCCGGCGGAAAACGGCCTCCGCCGCTGGCGCATCACCAGCGCGGCGGGCGCCATGCTGCACAGCGAGGGCGCGATCGTCCAAAGCGCGGAAACGCCGCCGCCGCGGCTCGACCCGGCGAACCTTCTCGCGCGGCCCGCCCTGCGCGAAATCTCCGCCGCCGATTGCTACGCCGCCTTCCGCGCGGCGGGCCTCGATTACGGCCCCGCCCACCGGCCCATCGAAACGCTCTACGCGGGCGACGGTTTCGCGCTCGCGCGGCTCGCGCTCCCCGAAAGCCTGAGGCTCGACGGCTTCGGCCTGCATCCGAGCCTGATGGACGGCGCATTGCAGGCGGCGGTCGGCCTCGCCGCCGCCGGCGAAGAGAAGGCGACGCTGGCGCTGCCCTTCGCCATCGGCGCGCTGACGCTGTTTCGCCCGCTCGCCGCGCGCATGTGGGCGCATGTGCGTCCGGCCGCCGGCGCCACTGCGCGGCTGCGCAAGCTCGACATCGACCTTGCCGGCGACGACGGCGAGATCTGCGTCTCGATCCGGGGCTTCGCGACGCGTCCCGTGGCGCCGGCGGCGACTCGCGAAACCGAGCGCCGCGAGACGGCGACGGCAGGGACCGACCCGGAAGCCGTCATGTCCCATCTCCTCGACTGGCTGAAGGCGCGGATGGGCCACGCGCTGGGCTTCGCGGCGGAGGAGATCGCCGCCGACGAGGCGCTGGAGACCTATGGCCTCGACTCCGTCACCGTCATGGAGATGACAGCCGAGATCGAGAAGGAAGTCGGCCCCGTTTCGAAGACGCTGTTCTTCGAACATGCGACGCTCGCCGAACTCGCCACCGCCCTTCTTGAAAACCATCCCCGCGCAGCCGCGCGTTTCGCGCCGGAAGCCGCGCCGACGACCTATGCCGCCCGCGCTGTCGCGGCGTCCGCGATCAGAGGCCGCGCCGACACGGCGGCGCCCGCGCGCGGGGCGCTGGACATCGCCATCATCGGCGTCTCGGGCCGCTATCCGATGGCGGCGGGGATCGAGGCTTTCTGGCGCAATCTGCGCGAGGGGCGCGACTGCATCGAGGAAATCCCCCCGGAGCGCTGGGACTGGCGCGCCTTCGAGAGCGCGGAGGGCGCGGCGCCAGGCGGCCATCGCTGCAAATGGGGCGGCTTCGTCGCCGACGTCGACAAGTTCGATCCGCTGTTCTTCAACATCGCGCCGAGCGCCGCCGATTACATGGACCCGCAGGAGCGGCTGTTCCTCGAACACGCCTTCGCGGCGCTGGAGGATGCGGGCTACCGGCGCGAGGATCTGCAACGCGCCGTCGACGCGGACGACCTTCCCGGACAGGTCGGCGTCTATGCCGGCGTGATGTATGGCGAATATCAGTTCCTCGCACGCGAGGCCCGTCTCGCGGGCAAGGGGCTCGCCGTGGCGAATTTCTACGCGAGCGTCGCCAATCGCGTCTCCTACGCGCTCAATCTGCACGGCCCGAGCCTGACGGTCGACACCATGTGCTCGTCCTCGCTCACAGCCATCCATCTCGCCTGTCAGGATCTGACGCTCGGACGCACAGAGATGGCGCTCGCCGGCGGCGTCAATCTCAGCCTGCATCCCAACAAATACGAGGTGCTGAGCACCGGGCAGTATATTTCCGTCAATGGCCGCTGCGAGAGCTTCGGCGCGGGCGGCGACGGCTATGTGCCGAGCGAGGGCGTCGGCGTTCTCGCGCTCAAGCGCCTCGCGGAAGCCGAGCGCGACGGCGACCACATCCACGGCGTTATCAAGGGCAGCGCCCTCAATCACGGCGGCCGCGCGAGCGGCTACAGCGTGCCAAACCCCAATGCGCAGCAGATGGCGATCCGCCGGGCGCTGCGCGAGTCCGGCGTTGATCCGCGCGCCATCGGATACATTGAGGCGCATGGCACAGGAACGCGGCTCGGCGACCCCATCGAGATCGCGGGACTCGCCAAGGCTTTCGCGCCCTTCGCGGAGCCCGGCCGCAAATGGTGGATCGGCTCCTGCAAGTCGAACATCGGCCATTGCGAGGCGGCGGCGGGCGTCGCGGGCGTGACCAAGGCGCTGCTGCAGATGCGCGAGGGAGAGATCGCACCCTCGATCCACGCGCAGACCCTCAATCCAAATATCGATTTCGACAGCGTGCCCTTCGAGGTCGCCCGCGGCCTGCGACCCTGGCCGCGCCCGATCCTCGACGGCCACCCCGCGCCGCGCGCCACCGCCGTCTCCTCCTTCGGCGCGGGCGGCTCGAACGCGCATCTCCTCATCGAGGAATATGTCGCGCCCGCGCGCGAAGGCTTGCCGCCGCAGGGGCCATTCGTGTTCCCGCTCTCGGCGCGCACGCCCGAACAATTGCGCGAACAGGCGCAAAATCTTGCCGAGGCGCTGACCGAGCGACCGCGTGACGGCTGGTGGCTGGCGGATACGGCCTTCACGTTGCAGACAGGCCGCGAGGCCATGCCGTTCCGCCTCGCCGTCACGGCCGCGCGCCTCGACGAACTGCGCGAAAAGCTATCGCGCTTCCTTGCGGGCGACGCCTCCAGCGTCCATCTCGGCCGCGCCCCGGCGCGCGCGCCAGCGGCGCGGGACGTTCCGGCGCTCACGGCGGACGAGCGCGCGGCCCGCTTCGTCGCGGGCGAGGCGCCGGACTGGCGACCGCCGGACGACGCGGCCGCACCGCTCCGCCGCGTGAGCCTGCCGACCTATCCCTTCGCGCGCGAACGCTACTGGCTGGAGACAGCGACGCCGGTTCCCGCGCCCGATGTCGCGCCGCAGGCCATTGCGGCTCCCGCCGCCGAGACGCTGAGCCTGCGCCCGGTCTGGCGCGCAGCAGAGCCGAGGGGCGGCGGTCTGGTCGCGCCGGTCGAGCGGCGTATCGTGATCTGCGCCGCGCCGGCGCCGCAGATCGCTGGCGCGCAGCTCGTCGCTCTTGCCTCCGCCTCCGACAGTCTCGCGGGCCGCTACGCCGACCATGCGCGGCAGCTTCTCGCCTTGCTGCGCGAGACCATCGCCGCGCGGCCGCAGGGCCGCATTCTGCTGCAACTCCTCGCGACGCCGGCGGGCCCCTGCCCGCCTCAGATCATGGCCGCGCTGAGCACCATGCTGACGACCGCCGCACTGGAGCAGCCGCGCCTCGTCGCGCAGACGATCGAAGCGCCCGTGGACGCCTTGCTGGCCGCGCGGCTCGACGCCGAGGCGGCCGATCCCTCAGGGCGGCGTGTGCGCTACCGGGACGGCTTGCGCGAGATCCTTGCCTTCGAACCCGCGCCCGAACCCACGGCGATAAAGGCCGCGCCGTTCCGCGAGGGCGGCGTCTATCTCATCACCGGCGGCGCGGGCGGGCTCGGCCTGATCGCGGCGCGCGAGATCGCCCGGCGCGTGCGCGGCGCGCGGCTCGTCCTCACCGGCCGCTCATCGCGCCCGGCGGCCGTCGACGCGCTGGCGCAAACGGGCGCCACGGTCGATTATCGTCGTCTCGACGTTTCCGACCCTCAGGCCGTGGCGGAGCTGGTCGCGGCGATCCGGGACGGCTACGGGCGCCTCGACGGCGTCCTTCACAGCGCCGGCGTGCTGCGCGACGGGCTGATCGCGCGCAAGAGCGCGGACGACCTGGCCGACGTCTTCGCCGCCAAGGTGGCGGGGCTGGAGGCGCTCGACCGGGCCACGGCGGGGCTCGATCTCGATTTCTTGGCGCTCTTCGCCTCGATCTCGGGCGTCGCGGGCAATCCGGGGCAGGCGGATTACGCCGCCGCCAACGCCTTCATGGACGCCTACGCCCACCATCGCAACGCGCAGGAAGGCCGCCGCCTGTTCCTTTCGCTCGACTGGCCCTACTGGGCCGAGGGCGGGATGCGCCTCGGTGACGCAGCGCAGAACGCCATGCGGACCGCCGGCCTCGCGCCGCTCGACACCGCCGCCGGTATCGAGGCGCTCGTCGCGGCGCTCGCGGGCGACGACGCGCAGCGGCTGATCCTGCACGGCGACGGCGCGCGCCTGCGCGCCCTCTTCGCCGCTACGTCGCAAGCGGCTCCGGCGGCCGCGCCTGAGACCCAAGCGACGGTCGAAGCCATGATCGAACCGACACAGGCGGCGCAGGAGAAGGCGCGCGCGCGGGTGCGCAGGCGCGTCGCGGCGCTGCTGAAACTGCCCGCCGCGCGCATCGACGACGAGACGCCGCTCGACCAATATGGCGCCGACTCCGTGCTGCTCGCGACCCTCGCCGCCGAGCTGGGCCAGGATTTCGGCGACTTGCCGCGCACATTTTTCTTCGAATATCCGACCGTCGCGGCGGCGGGCGACCATCTCGCCGCCTCGCTACGCCCCAACGCGGACGACCCCGACGACGACACGCCCCCGCCGCCCCAGCCCCCCGCTCGCGGCCCCGCCGCGCCCGACGCCCACGCGGAGCCGCCGCCGCCCGCCGCCCCGGCGCCGGTCGGCGTGCGCGATGTCGCCGTGATCGGCATGGCTGGTCGCTTTCCCGGCGCGCGCAACGTCGAGGAGTTCTGGGAGCTGCTGGCGGAGGGGCGCGACGCCATCGGCGAAGTGCCGGCCTCGCGCTGGGATCTCTCCCGCCATTACGATCCACAGGGGCGCCGGCCCGGCGCGACCGCGTGCAAATGGGGCGGCTTCATCGAGGATGTGGACCGTTTCGACGCGCGCTTCTTTCGCATCCAGCCGGGCGAGGCGGCGCTGCTCGATCCGCAGGAACGATTGTTCCTGGAAACGGTCTTCGAGCTGCTCGAATCCGCCGGAGCGCTGGGCGAGACCCTGGCCCGGCAAACACAGGGCGAGGTCGGCGTCTTCGTCGGCTCGATGACGCAACAGTATCACGCCCTGCGCTCGGACCTCGCGCACGAGGCGCTGGTCGCGCTCTCCTCGCAGAGCTCCATCGCCAACAGAGTGTCGCATTTCTTCAACTTCCGGGGGCCGAGCTTCGCCCTCGACGCCATGTGCGCCTCCTCGCTCGTCGCCCTGCACATGGCCTGCGAGAGCCTGATCGCGGGCGACTGCCGCATGGCTATCGCCGGCGGCGTCAATGTCACCATCCACCCGAAGAAATATCTGGCGCTCTCGCTTTCGCAGGTGCTGGCGAGCCGCCCCGACAGCCGCAGCTTCAGCGAGGGCGACGGCTATCTGCCGGCGGAAGGTGTGGGCGCCGTGCTGCTCAAGCCGCTCGCCGCCGCGATCTCCGATGGCGACGAGATTCTCGGCGTGGTGAAATCCACGGCGGTCAATCACGCGGGCGGCGCCACCGGCTATCGCGCGCCCAATGTCGCGGCGCAGGCCGAGCTGATCGCCCGCAATTTTACGCGCGCCGGGGTGGACCCGCGCACCATCAGCTATGTCGAGGCGGCGGCCAACGGGCTGCCGCTCGGCGATGCGGCCGAGATGCGGGCGCAGACCGAGGCCTTCCGCCGCTTCACCACGGAGAGCGGCTTTTGCGCCCTCGGCGCGGTCAAGTCGAACATCGGCCACGCCGAGGCCGCCTCCGGCATGTCGCAGCTCTTCAAGACGCTGCTGCAAATGCGCCACGGCCAGCTCGCGCCGACCATCGGGACGGCGCCGCTCAATCCCGACATCCGCTTCGAGGGAACGCCCTTCTTAATGCAACGCACGCTCGCGCCCTGGCGGCGTCCCGTGCTGGCGATGGCGGGCGGCGCGACGCGCGAATGGCCGCGCCGCGCCGCCGTCTCCTCGATCGGGCTCGGCGGCGCCGGCGCCCACGCGATCCTCGAGGAATACAACGCGCCACTCCCGGCGGAAGAGACGCAAGGCGCGGGGCCGTGGCTTTTCCCGATCAGCGCCAGAACGCGGCCGCAGCTCGACGAGACGGTTCGCCGCCTGCGCGCCCATCTCGCCGCGACGCCCGGTCTGTCGCCCGAGGCCCTCGCCTTCACGCTGCAAACGGCGCGCGAGCCAATGGCGGTCCGAGTCGGGATCGTCGCGGCGGAGCTTGCGGGCCTCGACGCGCGGCTCGCCGCCTTCCTGCGCGGGGAGGCCGCGCACGGCGTCTTCGCGGGCGAAGAGGAGGAGGCGGCGGCGCAAAGCCATCTCGACGCGTTGGCGCGCAAATGGGCGGGCGGCGCTACAGTCGTTTTCGAGCCCTTATGGCAAAACCGGCGCCCGCGCCGGCTGAAACTGCCCCCCTATCCCTTCGCGCGCGACCGCTACTGGCTGCCGGAGGCGGCAGAGCCGCCGGACGCGGACGAGGCGACGAACCACGCCGACGACATCGCACGCTTTCTTGAACCGCTCGGCGACGCGGACCAGACGTTGCAGGCGCTCGGGCTCGATTCCGCCGGCGCGGCCTTTCTGCGCCGCGAGGTCGAGACGCGTTTCGGCGTGATGCTGTCAGCGCGCGATCTCGTCGAGCATCCGACGCCCGCCGCGCTCTCGGTGCTGATCGCCGAGCGGCGACCGCAGGCGAACCCGGCTCGCGACGCCGCGCCGACCGACCCCGCCGCGCCGGAAACCCATGCGCCGCTCACGCAGGCGCAACTCGCCCTTTATGCGCTCGACGCAAGGTCGCCGGGCGACAGCGCCTATCTGGTGCCGATGGCCCTGCGCTTCGCGGAAGGCGTCGAGGCGAAGGACTTCCGCGCGGCGCTGACGTATCTCGCGCGGCGCTTCCCCGAGCTGGGGACGGTGATCGAGACACACGACGGCGCGCCGACACAGAGGCTGCGCGCCGACCCGCCGATCCCTTTCGAGATCGAGACGATCGACGCCGGCGACGAGGCCGCCGCCCTCGCGCATCTGCGCGACAGCGCCCGCAGGCCTATGACGCTCGAGAGCGGGCCGCTGCTGCGCGCGCTGTTCCTTGCGACCCGAAGCGGCTCCTATGGCCTTATCGTCGTCCACCACATCGTCTTCGACGGCGCCTCGGCGGCGCTTTTGCTCGCCGCGCTGGCCGAAACGCTGACCGCGCTGGCGCAGGGCGCGCCCCTGCCGCCCCCTGCGCCCTCCCCGGCGCGCTTCGCGGACGCCGCGCGCGAGGAGGCGGCCTTTCTCGCCAGCGACACGGCGCGCCGGCAGCTGGATTTCTGGCGCGAAAAGCTCGCGGGCGATCCCGAAGCCCCGCGCCTGCCTCACGACCGCGCGGGCGCCGGCAAGATAATCGAGGGCGCGACGCTGCTCTCGGCGCTTCCGGCCGCAGAGGCGGCGCGGCTGCGGGCCTTCGCAAAGGCGCAGGGGCTCAATCTTTCCGCACTGTTCCTCGGCGCCTTCGCGTTGCTCCTGCACCGCTACACGGGCGCGGACGAGCCGCTGCTGGCCATGCCGGCGTCGCGCCGCGACGGCGCGCCCTTCGCCGATTGCCTCGGTTATTTCGTCAATATGGTCGTGATCTGCGCCCGCGTCGACGGCGCGCTTTCGGGCGCGGCCTATCTGAAGGAAACGCAGTTCGCGCTCGCCGACGCGCTCGACAACTCGGGCTATCCCTTCCCCGCGCTGCTCGGGGAACTGGGCATGGCGCGCGGCGCCGCGTCGCGCTTCGGCGTTCTCTTCGCCTACCAGAATTTCGCGCAAACAACTGGTGCGGGCGGCGACGCGCCCTTCGTCCTGCTGCCGCAGATCGGCCAGGAAGGCACGCATGAGCTTTCCCTCGAAGTCTATGAGGCGGCGGAAGGCTTTCGCCTGCGCTTAGGCTACGCCGCCAATCTCTTCGCGCCCGCGACCATCGAGCGGCTGGCGCGCGATTACGCCCGCCTGCTGACGGCGCTGGCCGAGGCGCCCGACGCGCCGGTCGCAAGCCTGCGCCTCACGACGCCGCAGGAACGGGCCGGGCTGCTCGCGCTATCCGACGGCGGCCCCGCCGACATCGAGCCCGACAAGAGCGTTGTCGATCTCTTTCGCGAACAGGCGGTGCGCCGGCCGGGCGCCGTCGCGCTCGTCTTCGAGCGGCAGACGCTGACCTATTACGAACTCAATGCGCTGACCGACCGCATCGCCGCGCGGCTTCGCGCGCGGGGAGTAGGGCCGGGCGACCGCGTGCCGGTCGTGATGCGGCGCGGCCTCGACATGGTGACGGCGTTTCTCGCCGTTCTCAAGGCGGGCGCGGTCCATGCGCCGCTGTCGCCCGATCTGCCGCCGCGCCGTCTGGCGGCGCTTCTCGACGCCTGCGGCGGCGCCGTCGCCCTCACGCAGAAGGCGCTCCGCGACGCGCTGCCGGCGACGGTCATTCCCCTCGCCATCGAGGCGCTGGAAGCCGAAGACGCCGGCGCGCCGCCGCGCGAGACGCCGACAAACCCGCGCGATCCCGCCTATGTGATCTTCACTTCCGGCTCGACAGGCGCGCCCAAGGGCGTCGTCGTCCCGCATGGGGCGATCAGCCATCACTGTCAGGTCAAGCGGCGGCTCTACGGCTTCGGCGAAGCCGACCGGGCGCTGCTGTTTTCGCCGATGAGCGTCGACGCCGCGCTGGACCAGCTGCTGCCGGCGCTGACGAGCGGCGCGACGGTCGTGATCCGCCCAGAGGCGCTGTGGTCGGCCCGCGACTTCCGCCGCGCCGTTGCGGCGCTGCAGCTCACCGCCGTCGATTTGCCGCCCGCCTATCTGCACGAGGCGCTGCAGTCCTGCGCGCAGGACGGCGGCTGGCGCGACCTCGCCGGTCTGCGCATCATCGTTTCGGGCGGCGAGGCGCTGGGGCCCGCCACCGTGCGGCTCTTGCGCGGCAGCCCGCTCGCCGCGCGGCTTTTCAACGCCTATGGCCCGACCGAGACGACGGTCGACAGCGTGGTTCACGAGATCGCCCCCGGAACCGGCGGCCCCTGCTTCGAGGCAGACGCCGACGGGACACCGATCGGCCGACCGCTGCCGGGAGAAAGCGCCTTTGTGCTCGACGCCTTTGGCGCGTTGGCGCCCGTCGGCGCGCAGGGCGAGCTGTGTATCGGCGGCGCGGGGCTGGCGCTGGGCTATCTCGACGCGCCTGAACAAACAGCCGCGCGTTTCGTCCCGCATCCTTTCCGCCCCGGCGAACGGCTGTACAGAACCGGCGACCTCGCCCGATGGCGCGCGGATGGAACGCTCTCCTTCCTGGGCCGGCGCGACGGACAGGCGAAGCTCAACGGCTTTCGCTTCGAGACCGGCGAAGTGGAGGCCGCGCTGCGCGGCCTTCCCGGCGTGCGTCAGGCGGCGGTCGTGACCCGCGCCGCCGGCGGCCGTGCCGTGCTCGCCGCTTTCGTCGCCGGCGCGCCGGCAGGCAATCTGCGGCAGGCGCTGGCGGCGTCGCTGCCGCCGCACATGATCCCTTCCACCGTGGTCGCGCTCGACGCGTTGCCGACGACGCCCGGCGGCAAGATCGACCGCGCAGCGCTACGCGCGCGGCCCGTCGACACCGATGCTGGCGACGAGGCGGCGCCGAGAGGCGCGACCGAGACGCGGCTCGCGCGCCTCTTCGCCGCGCTGCTCGGCCGCGACAGGATCGGCCGTCACGCCAGCTTCTTCGACATGGGCGGCGACTCGCTGCTCGCCGTCCGGCTCGCCGCCGCCATCTCGCGGGAGTTCGGCGTCGAGTTGCCGCTCTCCGCGCTGATCGCGGCGGCCGATGTCGCCCGCCTCGCGCGCCGCCTCGATGGGCGCGCGGAAGGCGCGGCGCCGAAAGGGCGAGCGCCCCTCTTTCTCGCGCCGCCCGCCGACGGCCCGCTGTGCTACCGCGCGCTGATCGCCGCGCTCGACGGCGCACCCGTCTACGCTCTCGACGCCGTTGCAGGCGACACTGTGGAAGAGATCGCCGCGCGTCAGATCGCCGCCCTGCGCGGCATCGCGCCGCGCGGCCCCTACCGACTCGCGGGCTGGTCATTCGGCGGCGTCGTCGCCTTCGAGATGGCGCGCCAGCTTGTCGCGATAGGCGACAGGCTGGCGGCGCTCGTGCTCATCGACAGCTATGCGCCGCAGGCCTTCGCCGCGCTGGCGCCGGCCCTGGGCGCCGCCACGGGCGACGCAGCCAAGGTCGACGCTGCAATGCATCGCTATGCGCCCTCGCCGCTGGCCTTTCCCGACGCAGTGCTGCTGCGCGCCGCCGAAAGCCCGCAAGGCGATGGCGGATGGTCGGCGCTACTCGGGGGCGCGCGCCTCCTCGTCATTCCCGGCGACCATGACAGCGCGCTGCGGGAGCCGCATGTCCGCGACCTCGCCCACAAGCTGGAGACAGTGCTGCGAGATGACTAGAGCCTTCCTTCTCACCGCCCTGCTCTTTCTCGCCATCGCGCCGGCGCGCGCCGGCGAAGCCGCGCCGGCCTGTGCGGGCGAGACGGCGCGCATCGGCGCCGGCGCGCTTTGCGGCGCGGTCATCGACGACCGGACCAAGGCCTTCATCGGCGTCCCTTACGCGGAATCGACCGCCGGCGCGCGCCGCTGGACGGCTCCAGAGCCGAGGCGCCCCTGGCCAGGGGTTCTAGACGCAACGCGCTTCGGGCCTAGTTGCCCGCAATCCGCGCCGACCGGCGCGCAGAGCGAGGATTGCCTGTCCCTCAACGTCTGGGTGCCGAAGGAGGCGAAGGCCGGGGATGGCCGCCCGGTCATGGTCTCGATCCATGGCGGCGGCTTCTATGTCGGCTCGGGCGCAGTCCCCTTGCTCGACGGCGGCGCGCTCGCGGCGCGCGGCGGCGTCATCGTCGTGAGCATGAACTACCGTCTCGGCGCGCTGGGCTTTCTGGCGACGGACACGCTCACCGGCAACTACGGATTCCTCGACCAGCAGCTCGCGCTGCGCTGGGTGCAAAACAACATCCGCGCCTTCGGCGGCGATCCCGGCAAGGTGACGCTGATGGGGCAGAGCGCGGGCGCGATGTCGGTCGGCCTGCATCTCCTCTCCGCGCCCGCGAGCGCGCCGCTGTTTCGCGCCGCGATCATGCAGAGCAATTTCCTCGCCCTGCCCTACAAACCGCTAGCGGACGCACGCGCCGCAGGGGCCGTCTTCAAGCGCGGCGCCAATTGCGCCGACGTCGCCTGCCTGCGCCGCCTCGCGGTGACAGACATTCTGACCGCGCAGGCGGTTTTTTCGTCGGAGCTGGCGACGGTGTTTTCGGGTGAGGAATATTATCTGCCGCTCGGCCCCGTCGTCGACGGGCGCGCGATCCGGCGCGATCCTCTGGACTCGCAGGCGCTGCGCGAAAACCGCAAGCCTTTCCTGATCGGCGCGAACCGTGACGAGACGGTCGCCTTCTACGCCGGGCAGGAGATCAGCGCGATGGACTATGCGGCGCGCGCCGCCGGTTTCTTCGGGCCGGACTTCCAGCGCGTGATGGACCGCTTTCCCTCGCGCCCCGGCAACAATGCCGGGATATGGGCGACGGCCATGACGCAATATCTGTTGCAATGCAGTTCACGGCGCGCGGCGCGCGCGGCGCGCGCGCCGGTCTATGTCTACGCCTTCGATCACCACCCTTCCTTTCGCGTTAACGCTTCCGACGCCTGCCGCGTGGAGGGGATCGCCTGCCATTCGGCGGAACTGCCGTTCGTCTTCGGCTCGGCGCAAAAGCTAGGCGCGCGCTTCACGCCGCAGGAGGAAAGGCTTTCGGGCGCGATGATGGATTACTGGACGCGCTTCGCCGCGATGCTGGAGCCGGGTGACGCCGCGGGCGCGGGACCGCGCTGGCCGCGCTTTTCCGCCGCGACGCCGGTCTATCTGCGCCTTGACGCGCCGACGATCTCGACGACGACCGACCCGCTCGCGGAGGCCTGCGACTTCTGGGACGCGATCGGATACGAACTGAAGGCCGCGCCGGCGACCCTGCAGAAACGGACATTCTGACTGTGCATATTCTCACCCTGCTCCGGGGCAGCAATCCGGAGGCGCTCCGGGAGGCGCTCGTCGTCACCGGCGTCGCCGGTCTCGCCAATGCTACGCTGGTCGGCCTCATAAACATGGCCGCCGACAATGCGGCGGCCATGCGTCCTCTCGACGTGCGGACGGCGATGCTCTACGCCATCGCCGCCGCGACCTACCAGATCGCCAACAACGCTTCCCTGCGAAGCGCCAACGCGCTCATGCAGGAGCGGCTGGCGGAGCTGCGGCTTCAGCTCGCCGACGGCGTGCGCCGCGCCGATCTGCGCACGCTGGAGCATCTGGGCGAGGGCCGCATCTACGCCGTGATGGCGCAGGAGACGAATTATCTCGCGCAGAACTTCCCGTTGCTCGTGTCGTCCGCGCAGGGCGTCATCCTGGTGCTGTTCTGCCTCGCCTACATCGCCTGGCTCTCGCAAATCTCCTTCGTCACACTGGGTTTCGCGGCCGTTCTCGGAATCGTCTATTTCCTCACGCGCCGCGCGGGCCTCGACCGGGAGATGATCGCCGTGCATGCGCGCGAAACCGCGATGGTAGAGTCGCTGTCCCATTTCGCGGACGGCTTTCAGGAGATCAGGCTCAACGCCGCGCGAAGCAACGCGCTCTATGCGCGCTTCCGCGAGATCGTGGCGAAGCTCGAAACCGCCGTCACCAGAGTCGGGCGCGACTGGGTGACGCTGATGCTGTTCGGCAACGCCTATCTCTACGGCCTGCTGGGGGTCGTCGTCTTCGTGCTGCCGATCTTCTTTGCGGGCTACACCGACACGATCTACAAGATCGCCGCCGCCGCCATCTTCTGCGTGGGGCCGGTCCTCAACGCCTTCAGCACGTCGCATCTCTATGCGCGCGCAGAGATCGGGCTGGGCCATGTCTTTGCGCTGGTCGACGACCTCGCGCAGGCGGGCGGCGACGGGCGCGTCCTCACGACCGCCTCGCGCTTCTCGGACTTCCAGACAATCGCGCTGCGCGACGTCGTCTTTCGTTACGAGGAGGGCGGCTTTTCGACCGGTCCGTGGAGCCTCGCGATCCAGCGCGGCGAACTCGTCTATCTTCGGGGGGGCAACGGCGCCGGCAAATCCACGGCGCTGAAGCTGTTGTGCGGCCTCTATCGCCCGCAGTCCGGCGCCGTTCTCGTGGACGGCGCCGCTGTCGAGGATGCGGCGCTGCTTGACTATCGGGAGCTGTTCAGCGCGATCTTCACCGATTTCCACCTGTTCAGCGGCGCGAGCGGCCTCGAGGACGCCGACCCGCAAGAGGTGCGCGCGCTCATCGGCGACATGGGGCTTTCCGGCAAGGTGGACTTCGTCGACGGCCGCTTCTCGACGCTCGATCTCTCAACCGGCCAGCGCAAGCGGCTCGCCATGGTCGTCGCCCTGCTCGAAGATCGTCCAGTCTATGTGTTCGACGAATGGGCGGCGGATCAGGACGCGCATTTCCGCGCCGTCTTCTACGAGACGCTGCTGCCGCGGCTGAAGGCGCGGGGCAAGACTCTCATCGTCGTGAGCCACGACGAGCGCTTCTGGGACAGCGGCGACCGCGTCTTGACGCTGGACGTCGGCGAAATGTCCGAAGGCGCGACGGGCGCGTTGCGCCGGACTCCAGGGGCGGCGTCATGACGCTTCTCGACCTGCTGCGCCGCGCCGACAGGCGCGAACTCGTCATTATCGGCGCCCTCTGCGCCGTCGCCGGCGTCGCCAATGCGCTGCTCCTCGTCATTATTGTCGCGATCGCGGGCTTTGTCGCGGAGGGGCGCCATCCGGGCGTGACCGAGGGACTCTTCTTCGTCGGCGTCTTCGCGGTCTGCTTCCAGTGCGACAGGCTCGCGGTGCTGCGCGCCAATGTCGTGATCGAAAAGCTGCTCGCGCAATTGCGTCTCGACATCGCCGACCGGCTGCGGCGCTCGGAGCTTCTCGCCGTCGACAAGGTGGGGCGCGGCGCGCTTTACGCCATCGTCACGCAGGAGACCAATCACCTCTCCATCACCTGCCCGATGATGGTAGAATGTTTCCAGCAGACGCTGCTGCTGGTCTTTTCGCTCGTCTATCTCGCCTGGCTCTCGCCGGCGGCCCTCGTCGTTTTCCTCGTCGCGGTCGCCGCGCTTCTTTCGGGCTCCTTTCGCATCAACAAGCAATACGGCCGGGCGCTCGCCGACGCTGCGAGCCGGCAAAGCGCATTGCTCGACGCGCTGCGCGACTTGATGCAGGGCGCCAAGGAGCTGCGCCTCAACAGCCGCCGCAGCGAGCGGGCCTTAGCGGTCTTCGCCGACATATCGGCGCAGACGCGCGAGTGTCTCGTCGAGGCGGGAGACCAGTTCGCCGCCATGGTCGTGCATGGCGTGCTCATCGTTTACGCCATGCTCGGCGCAGCGGTTTTCCTCGTCCCGCATTTCGCCGGTCTCGACAGCGTCCTCATCTACAAGCTGATTCCGATCCTGCTCTTCTGCATGAACCCGCTCAATCGCGTCACCGCGCAAGCGCCGATGTTCGTTCAGGCCCATGTCGGACTCGCCGCCATCGGCGCCATCGAGGACGCGCTCGTCGTTCCGCATCCGATCAGCCCGGAGGAGGCGCTCGCGGCGGCGCCGCGCTTTCGCGACTTTCGCGAGATCCACTACGCCGGCCTGCGCTTCACCTACCGGGACAAGGTCGGCGAACCCGTCTTCTCGACCGGACCGCTCGATCTTCGCCTCAGGCGCGGCGAAACGCTGTTCATCGTCGGCGGCAATGGCGGCGGCAAATCGACGACGCTGCGGCTGATGACCGGCCTCTATCCGCCAGAGGCGGGTGTTATCAAGGTCGACGGCGCCGCGCTCGATCACGACGGACTCGCGGGCTTTCGCGAGCTTTTCGCGGCGATTTTCGTCGATTTCCATCTCTTCGATCAACTCTACGGGGTGGAGGAGGCGGATGCGGCGCGGGCGCGCGTGCTCATCGCGGAAATGGGGCTTGCGGGCAAGGTCGATTTCCGCGACGGCCGCTTTACGGAGCTGCGTCTCTCCACCGGTCAGCGCAAGCGCCTCGCACTTATCGCCGCGCTTCTGGAAGACAGGGCGATCTACGTCTTCGACGAATGGGCAGCCGAACAGGACGTGCATTTCCGCGAATATTTCTACACCTACGTTCTGCCGCAGATGAAGGCGCGCGGCAAAACCATCGTCGCCGTCTCGCATGACGAGCGTTTCTGGCATGTCGCCGACCGCGTGGCGCGGATCGATCTCGGCGCCCTGCTGTGGGAAAAACCGGGCGCCGATTTCGACCCCGAGGAGCGTGACCGCAATGGCTGACGAAATCGCCCCTCCCGACGCGCCGACGCATGAGATTTCAGCGGACCTCCTGCTCGCCGCCGCCGGCGCCTCGCTTTTCGCCGAAGGCCCGCAAGTGGGGGACGCTTCCGCGCCGCCCCGCTTCGCGCCGCGCGCTCATGCAATCCGCTTCGCGCGCGAGAGCGACCTTCCCGCCCTCGTCGATCTAGACGCGCGATGCTGGCCGCCTGGCCTGCACACGCCGGCCGAGACTTTGCGCAAACGCCTGCTGCGCAATCCTTGCGGCCAGTTTGTCGTCGACCTCGACGGCGCGGTTGTGGGGGTCATCTACTTCCAGCCAATCGCCGACTCGTCGACGCTCGACGGCGTGACCATGCATGACGTGGACGCGCTCTTTAACGAAGGCGGCGCGATCACGCAGCTTCTCGCCATCAATGTCGCGCCCGATGTTCAGCATCGCGGCCTCGGCGACGAGCTTCTCGAATTCACGCTCTCCTTTCTGGGCCTGCAGCCGCATGTCGCGCAAGTCGTCGCGGTGACGCGCTGCAAGGACTACGACGGCGCGCGCGATTATGCCGATTATGTCGTCGCGCGCGACGCGGACGGCGGCGCCGCCGATCCGGTGCTTCGCTTTCACGAAGCGCATGGCGCCTGCGTCGTGAAGCCGATGCCGGGTTATCGCCCGCAAGACGACGCCAATGCCGGCCACGGGGTTCTGGTGCGCTACGACATTCGCCGCCGCGCGCGCCGGCCCGCCCCCAATGGCCGCGTCCTCGCGCCGGCGGATGTCCTGGGCGCGACCGAGGCGGCGATCCGCGACAGGCTTGGTGCGGCGCGCGCCTCGGCCTATGCGGCGGACCGTCCGCTCATGGAGATGGGCCTCGATTCCGCCGATCTGCTCGCGCTGGGCGAAACGCTCGCTAACCGCTTCGGCTTCACGCTGCCGGCGTCCTTCTTCTTCCTCAATCCGACCCCGGCGAAAATCGCGCGGGCGCTCGACAATGCGCCGCGGGGGGCCGCGACGACGATGGCGAAAGACACGGACGCCGGAGACGCTCTCGCCATTGTCTCGATGGCGTGCCGCCTCCCGGGCAGGATCGACACGCCCGCAGCCTTCTGGCGCCTGCTGGAGAGCGGCGGCTGCGTGGTCTCCGATGCGCCGCCGGGGCGCTGGCGCTGGCCCGAGGGGATTGACCCCGAGGGCGCCCACGCCGGAATCGCGCGCGGCGGTTTTCTCGAAGACGTCGACGCTTTCGACGCGCCCTTCTTTCGCATCTCGGCGGCCGAGGCGCAGTCGATGGACCCGCAGCAGCGCCTTCTGCTCGAACTTGGCTGGGAGCTTTTCGAGCGCGCCGGGCTGCGTCCCTCCGCGCTCGCCGGGAGCGATACGGGCGTCTTCATCGGCGCGAGCGGGTCGGATTACGCACGGCTGATCGAGCAGTCGGGCGCGCCCATCGAAGCGCATTTCGGCGCTGGCGGCGCGGTCTCAGTCATCGCCAGCCGGCTGTCCTATTTCTTCGATCTCACCGGTCCGAGCCTCGTCGTCGACACGGCCTGTTCGGCCTCGCTCGTCGCCCTGTGCGAGGCGGCGCGCGCGCTGCGCGCGGGCGAATGCGCGCGCGCCATCGTCGGCGGCGTCAATCTCATGCTGCATCCGGCGACCAGCGTCGCCTATCACAAGGCCGGCATGCTCTCCCGCGACGGCCTCTGCCGCGCCTTCGACGCCGATGCGCGCGGCTATGTGCGCGGCGAGGGCGCCGTCTTGATGCTGCTGCAACCGCTCGCGGCCGCGCGCGCCGCCGGCGCCCGCATCCATGCGGTCATTCGCGGAACCGCGCGCAATCACGGCGGCCAGGCGAGCGGCCTTACGGCGCCGCATCCGGGCGGACAGGCGCGGCTGCTGCGCGCCGCCTGGGCGGATGCGGGCGTCGATCCGGCGAGCATCTCCTACATCGAGGCGCATGGGACCGGCACCGCGCTCGGCGATCCGGTCGAGGCGGCGGGCGTCGCGCGGGCCTTCGAGGAAGCGGGCGCGGCGCCGGCGGTTTGCGGCCTCGGCTCGGTGAAAACCAATCTCGGCCATCTCGAAGCGGCGGCGGGCCTCGCGGGCGTGATGAAAACCGCCCTCGCTCTGGAGCGCCGGACTCTTCCCGCCTCGCTGCATTTCGAGACGCTCAATCCCAAGATCGCGGCGAATGGCGTGCTGCGCGTCATCGACCGGCTGACGCCTTGGACGGGCGACGCGCCGCGCCGCGCCGGGGTGAGCAGCTTCGGCTCCGGCGGCGCCAACGCCCATGTGGTGCTGGAAGAACATGACGTTGTTCAAGTCGCGCCGGAGGCGGATCGCGGCCCGGTTCTCTTCCTGCTCTCCGCGCGCACTACGGATGCGCTTCGCGCCTATGCGCGGCGTTACATCGACTGGCTCGCCGGCGAGGGACGCGCCGCGCCGCTTCAGGCCATCGCCCGCGCCGCGGCCGAGACGCGGGAGCCGATGGCGGCGCGGCTCGCCCTCGTCGCCGCCGATCGCACGGCCCTTATCGAGGGGCTGACGCGCTTCGCGCAAACCGGCGCGCCGCCGCCTTGCGACGGCGACGACGCCCGCGCGCGGCGCGCCCGTCGCTGGCTCGCGGGCGAGGACGTCTCGCTGGAGGAAGCGCCGGAAAGCCCGGCGGCGCGCGTCGACCTGCCCTGTTATCCCTTCGAACGGCGCCGCTACTGGCTGCCGGGCGCGCCGGAACAGGCGCAAGAACCCACCCAAGAATCTGGGCGCGCCATGTTCTTCGCGCCGCTGTGGCGCCCAATCGCCGCGCCGCTGGAGGAAGCCGAGGCGCAGGAAGACGCGGGCGCGCGCGTCGTGATCGTCAATGGCGCGGCTCATCTCGACGCGCTCAAGGCGCGCTGGCCGCGCGCGCGCGCGCTCGACGCCAAGGCGTCCGTCGACGCGAGGGAGATCGATCACCTCATCTGGATCGCGCCAACGCAGGAGGCTGCGCCGCAATCGGGCCTGCTTGGCCTCTTTGGCCTGACGCAGTCGCTGCTCTCGCAAGGCGACAGTCCCGTCGCGATCACCGCCGTCACCTTCAGGACGCAGGCCGTCGCGCGCAGCGACGCGCCCACCCCCGCCCATGCCGGCGTCCACGGCTTCCTCGGCGCGTTCGCCAAAGAACAGCCGCGATGGCGCGTCCGCGCGCTCGATCTCGACAGCGCCGACGACCTTCTGCCCGCGCTGCTGGCGCTGCCGCCCGCGCAGGCCGGGGGCGAGACGCTGGCGCGGCGCAATGGCCAATGGCTCGCCCGCATCTTCGCGCCGACGCAACTCGCGACAGGCGCGCGCGCGCCACTCGCAGAAGGCGCGTCGGCCTTCCGTCAAAACGGCGTCTATCTCATCGTCGGCGGCGCCGGCGGCGTCGGCGCCGCGCTCACGCGCCATATCGCGGAACGCTATCAGGCGCAGGCGATCTGGATCGGGCGGCGCCCGCTCGACGCGCAGATCATGCAGCGCATCGACGAGATCGCGGCGCTCGGACCGACGCCCGTCTATGTCGAAGCCGATGCCGCCGACGCCGGGTCTCTCGCCGCGGCGCTCGCGCAAATTCACGCCGCCTTTCCCGTGCTTCACGGCGCGATTCTGTCCACGGTCGGCGCCTTCGACAAGAGCGTCGCAGAAATGGACGAGGCGCAATTTCGCGACGTCCTCTCGGCCAAGATCGACGCCAGCGTCAATCTGGTCGCGGCGCTCGACGACGCGCCGCTTGATTTTCTGCTGTTCTTTTCCTCTGTCGTGGCGCTCGAGAAGACCGGCGGTCTTTCCGGCTATGCGGCGGGTGGCGCCTTCGTGGACGCCCTCGCGATGCGCCTCGCGCAGCAGCCCGGACGCTGCGTGAAAACGATCGACTGGGGCCATTGGGACATCGGCGCCGGCGCGGCCATTTCGCAGGCTGCGAAACGCCGCAACGCCAACAGCGGTCGCCCACCGCTCGCGGCGGCGGAGGCAATCGCGGCGCTGGAGACGGCGCTGCTCTTGCCCCTGCCGCAAATCTGCGTCGCGAAGATCGCGCGCCCTGACGCCCTGCCTTTCGTCGATCCGCAAGCCGCGCTCGTCCTCGACCCCGCGCCCGCGTCATCCTGCCTCGACCGGCTATCAGGCGCGGTGCGCGCCGCCGAGGCGCGCGCGGAAAGCCTCGCGCCACTGAGCCTCTTCAACAACGCCGCGCTCGACGCGCAGATCGCGCCGCTGCTCGCAAGCCTGCTGCGCGCAGTCGACGCGCCGCCGCAGGGCTTTTACCCCGAGTGGCGCGCGGCGACGCGGCGCTTCCTTGCCGACGCGCCGGCGGTGGCGCTTCCCCTCGCCTGGGCGAAATGGGAGTCGGCGAAGACGCAGGAGCTCGCGGCGCCCGATCTCGCGGCGGCGGTGGCGCTCGCGGACGCCTGTCTGCAAGCGCTACCGGACATTCTCGCCGGGCGCACGCGCGCCACGGAGGTGATCTTTCCCGACGCCTCCATGCGGCGCGTCGAGGGCGTCTATCGCGACAATGCGGTCGCGGATTATTTCAACGATCTTCTTGCCGACGCGCTCGTTTCGGCCATCGAGGCGCGGCTTGCCGACGACCCCGGCGCGCGGCTGCGCCTGCTCGAAATCGGCGCCGGCACGGGCGGCACCACGGCGCGTCTTCTGCCGCGCCTGGCGCCTTACGCGACGAACATCGAGGAATATGCCTACACCGATTTGTCGAAGGCCTTTCTGTTCCATGCGGAAGAACAATTCGCGCGCGACTGCGCCTTTTTGCGCCCGCGTCTCTTCGACGTCGAGAAGCCGGTCGAGGGCCAGCTCCGGCCGCGCAGCTACGACATTGCGGTCGCAACCAATGTTCTGCACGCGACGCGGGACATTCGCGCGACGCTTCAGAACGCCAAGGCCGCGCTGCGCGGCGGCGGCTTGTTGATGCTCAACGAGTTGGCGACGCCCTCGCTCTTCGCCCATGTCACTTTCGGCCTGCTCGAAGGCTGGTGGCGCGCGACCGACATGGCGCTGCGCATGCCCGGCTCGCCGGGGCTGAGCGCGGCGGCCTGGCGCGACGTGTTGCGGCAGGAGGGTTTCCCCGCGGTCGTCTTCCCCGCGCCCGGCGCCCATGCGCTCGGTCAGCAGATCGTCGTCGCGCAGAGCGACGGGCTGACGCGAACGGCGCCCGTCGCCGCGCGCCCCAAAAAGGCCGCGCCCGCTACAGCGACGACCCCCGTGGACCGGCGCGCGCCTGCCGCGCCCGTCGCGGATCTTGTCGCGCGCGTTGTCGCGCGGGCGCTGCGCATGCCGGAAGCCGAGATCGACCGCCGCGCGCAGCTCGGCGACTACGGGCTCGACTCCATTCTCGTCTCGCAGATCACCGCCGCGCTGCGCGAGGATTTCCCGCAAGTGACGAGCACGCTTCTGTTCGAGGCGCAGACAGTCGAGGCCATCGCCGGGGCGCTCATCCGCGACTGCCCTGCCGACGCGCAGCGTCTCGCCGGAGCGCTCGCGTCCGAAACGCCCGCCACTCTCTCGGCCCCTGCGCGCGCCAGCATGGGCAAGACGCCGACGCCGTCGGACGACCGCGTCGCCATCATCGGCATGAGTTGCCGCTTTCCGCAGGCCGACGGTCCCGACGCCTATTGGGAGCTGCTCGCCTCCGGCCGCGACGCCGTGACGGAGATCCCGCGCGAGCGCTGGGATGACGCGGCCTGGCATCATCCCGACCCGGAAGAAGCGGCGCTTCTCGGCAAGAGCTACTGCAAATGGGGCGCCTTCATCGAGGGCGCGACCGAGTTCGACCCGCTCTTCTTCAACATCGCGCCGCGTGAGGCGGCGATCCTCGACCCGCAGGAGCGGCTGTTTCTGCAAGCGACCTGGCAGGCGCTCGAGGACGCCGGCTATACGCCGCGCGGTATTGCCAAGGATTTCGCAGGCGCGCTCGGCGTCTTCGCCGGGGTGACTCGGACCGGCTTCGATCTATTCGGCCCGCCCTTGTGGGCCGGCGGCGACCCCACCTATCCGCACACGTCCTTCAGTTCCGTCGCCAATCGCGTGTCCTTCTTTCTCGACGCGCGCGGCCCGAGCGTTCCCGTCGACACCATGTGCTCGTCCTCCCTCACCGCCGTGCATCAGGCGTGCCGCAGCCTCGCGGACGGCGCGTGCCGCCTCGCCCTGGCGGGCGGCGTCAACGTCTATCTGCATCCCACAAGCTATGTCGGCCTCTCGGCGGCGCGCATGTTGTCGCGCGACGGCGTCTGCCGCAGCTTCGGCAAGGGGGCTAACGGCTTTGTGCCGGGCGAGGGGGTCGCAGCGCTGCTGCTGAAGCCGCTCGCAGAGGCCATCGCCGACGGCGACCGCATCCATGCCGTCATTCGCGCCACCCATGTCAATCACGGCGGGCGCACCAATGGCTACAGCGTGCCCAATCCACTAGCGCAAGCCGATCTGGTGCGCGAGGCGCTGCTGAAGGCCGACGTCGATGCGCGCGACATCGGCTATATCGAGGCGCATGGCACTGGCACGGAACTCGGCGACCCCATCGAGATCGCGGGGCTGTCCCGCGCCTTCCAGCATTTCACCGCCGATGTCGGTTTCTGCGCCATCGGCTCGGCCAAGAGCGTCATCGGCCATCTCGAAGCGGCGGCGGGCGTCGCGGGTCTCATCAAGGCGGTGCTGCAAATGCAGCGGGGTCAGTTCGCGCCCACGCTGCACGCGGAAGAGATCAATCCCGAAATCGACTTCGCGCGCACGCCCTTCGTCCTCCAGCGCACGCGCGCCGACTGGCCGCGCGCGGACGGCGCGCCGCGTCTGTCCTGCGTCTCCTCCTTCGGCGCGGGCGGCGCGAACGCCCATGCGGTGCTTGAGGAGCACATCGAACCACCGCGCCCTGCGCCTCGTCCCGAGGCGGCGCTGATCCTGCTCTCGGCGCGCGACGCCGAGCGGCTGACGGCCTATGCGGGGAAACTGGCGCGCTTCATCGCGGCGCGCGGCGACGGGCTGGCGCTCGACGATCTCGCCTTCACGCTTCAGGCCGGGCGCGAGCCGATGGCGCAGCGTCTCGCCTTCGTCGCGCGCACGCTCGACGAGGCGCGGGCGCGCTTCGACGCCGTCGCGTCGGGCGCCGACATGTCCGGCGCGCATATTGCGAATATTAAGGCGCACAGGGACGAAATGGGGCCCTACACGGACGGCGCCCGCGCGGCGGAAACGGCGGCGCGCCTGTTCGCTGCCGGCCGTCTCGACGAGATCGGCGCGCTCTGGGTGAAGGGACTCGACGTCGACTGGCGCGCGCTTCACGCCGCACGGGACACCCCGCGACCGCCGCGCCTAACCGGCCTGCCAACCTATCCTTTCCTGACCCGGCGCCTGTTCCTGCCCGATCCCAAACCGGCGCAGCCGGTCCCTGTCATCGGGCCGCAAGAGACGCCGCGAGAGACGCCGCACTCGCCCGCGCCGCTCGCCAGACCCGCCCCTGTCGCGCTGCGCGAGACGGGGGCCTTCGCCGCGCCCGCGACGCCGCTCCGCGCGCGCCCCATCGTCGCGCTCGCGTCGCTCGCGACGCCTGACGAAAGGAGCCTTCCAGCCGAACTCGCGCTTATGGATCACGGCGGCGGTGTGCTGTCGCTGCGCCTCGACGCACGGGAAGGCGCGCGCGGCCCCCTTGACGCCGCACTTGCCGCCGCCTTTGAGCGGGCGCGCGGCGCGGGCGCGCTCATCGTCGAACATCCGGTCGCGCTCGGCACCGCAGCGCCCGACGCTTTCGGGGCAACCGTGGCCGGTTGCCCCGCGCCCGTCATTGCGGTTCTCGACGCCGCCGACGAGGGCGCCGTGGGGCGCCGCGCAGGGAGCCTGTGCGACCTCGCCATCGAGGGCGCGGAGGCGGCGCTCGCGCTCGCCCGCGACATTACGCGCAGCGATGCGGCGGCGCTCGCGGAGCTCAAGGCGCTGCTGCACGCGACGCGGCGGGACGCACTGGACGCGCCGCCGCTCGCCTTGCCCGCCGTCGAGGCGGCGCCCCGCCTGACGCGCCGCCGGCTGTTCGAAACAGCGACCGTGATGCTCGAAGCGAGCGCGGACGGCGTGGTCCTGCTACGCCTGCACGACCGCGCGTCAAAAAACACCTCCTCGCCGCAACTCGTCGCGGGCCTCGTCGAGGCCTTCGCGGAGATCGCCCGCAACGCCGATCTGAAGGTCGTGGTCATCACCGGCTTCGACGCCTATTTCGCCTGCGGCGGCACGCGCGAGGGCCTGCTGGCGATCCAGAGCGGCGCGGCGCGGTTCACCGACGAGCAGAGCTACGCTTTGCCGCTTTTGTGCGAGCTGCCGGTCATCGCCGCCATGCAGGGCCACGCCATCGGTGCGGGCTGGGCGCTGGGACTTTTCTGCGACGCCGCGATCTACAGCGAGGAGAGCGTCTACCGCAGTCCCTACATGCTCTACGGCTTCACGCCCGGTGCGGGATCGACAGCGATCTTCCCCGCGCGGCTCGGCGCGCTCGGCGCAGAAGCTCTCTTCTCGGCGCGCGACTATCGCGGCCGCGACCTCGCGGCGCGCGGAATCGGCGCGCCCGTTCTGCCGCGCGCGCAAACGCTCGACGCGGCGCTGGCGCAGGCCCACGCGCTG
>Ga0194120_10000931_pt1 | contig 54712 bp, 52 predicted proteins | sample TA2MahCa65mmetaG_FD_148642 | JGI IMG/M metagenome (GOLD analysis project Ga0194120, IMG submission 148642) | Freshwater microbial communities from Lake Tanganyika, Tanzania - TA2015019 Mahale Deep Cast 65m | ecosystem: Environmental > Aquatic > Freshwater > Lake | place: Tanzania: Lake... | reverse complement strand
GAGGCGGTAAGGGATCCCCTGTAACCAACCCCCTCCCCCCTGCCGATTGAAGGGGGATGGGATGTCGGTAGTGGAAACAATCGCCAGCGGCAGGATGGTTTTGGGTTCGGTCAGCATCACTATCTCCTTGTGGGTTTTCGGTTGTCGATGTGGGCGAGCATTCGTTCGGCATGGATCGCAAAGGCCTCGTCGGCACGCATCTCAGCGTCGAAACATTCGTCGCGCAGGCGCTCGTAAGTTCGCCACCACATGCCCTTGGGCTTTTTCGGGAAGGGCGCGGCCATGCCGGGATCACCGCCCAAGCGTTGCTTGATCTTGTTGGCGCGGCGCAGGGTCCGGTGCCACCGGTCTTCGCTCTGGCTGGCATGGGCGAGGCGATAGCAGTGCCGGCACAGGAAATAGCGCCCCGGGCCGTGCAGCTTGGCGACGCGCCGCCCGCAGGTGATGCCGTTGACGACGCCGGGGCAGATGAAATACGGACGCGCACCGTCGAAGGGGCAAGGCGCGCGGACAATGCGCACCGGCTCCTCGATGCTTTCCCACTCACCGCCAGCGATGCGCACTCGGTAGGAAAGATGCAGCCGGTCCGGTTCAGCGCGAAGATTGATCGAGGCGACCTTCTCGCCGTCTTGGGTCCATTGCCAGCCGCGTGTCCAGCCCGGCGTGAGGCATCCGGCCTCGTGCAGCCGGTTCACGTCGATCGAGCGTGAATACTCCACCTTGTCGCGCCCGGAGCCGCTTGGCCGTCCTGATCCGAAGCCACCCATCATGCGCTACCGTTTTTACCGAAATCGTCTGCGAACTTGGCCGGAATGCTGATACCCATCGCCACCAGCGCCGCCACGGCCTTCGCTCGACGTTCCTGATGCCACGCCGGCGAGCATTCCTGATGCAGCCATGTATGCCCGGGGGCTTTCACTGAATAGCCGGTGAGATAGGGCAGCAACATGCCCTTGGACTGGCCACAGAGGTCGCAGCGCCCCGACGGGGATCGCACCGGATTGCGCTGCAGCCATTCGCCTACGCAGCGGGAAAACGCCCGCGCTTCTGCCTGATCGCGTGGCAGGCCACCATCGAACTCCGCAACGCCGGCACGCTCCTCGAAAAACTCCCGCCAGGCCTCGCCTGACCAGCCGTCGTTCCCCAGACGAAGCAGGGTCAGGATGTCGGCCTTGTGTCGCGCCAAGAGGTCGAGCACATCAGCCGGCGGTGGCGCAGACGCTTCCAACACAAGGGCTTCGCCGTCGATCCCGACCTGTATGCCGACGGCGCGGGCCTGCGTAAGGGCTTCGGCCGCGCTCATAACCGTGCGCTCCAAGCGGCGGCCACCGGGTTTCCCGGCGCAGATTGGGGCGGACGATTTGCGTCCGCACCGTCCGCATCGGTCCGGGCATTGGTTTTCAAGGGCTTGGCGCGGACGGTCGGGTTGCCGTCGTGGTCGCTACCGTCCGCATTGCCTCCTACCGTCCGCAGGGCATCGGGCGCGAAGCCGTTGGCGGGACTCGCCTTTTGCGTGGACGCGGACGATGCGGACGGTGTGGACGGTCGCGCCCCGGCGTTTTCTGCCGCGGAATGGGTGATGGTGATCGTGCGGGTCCGCGCCCGTCCCTCGCGCCCGAAGCTGATCCCGATGCCGACCTTGCGCAGGAAGGTTGCCGCGCGGCGCAGCCGGCCGGAAAGTGCCCGGGGGCTATCCGGCCAGGCCTTCGACTTGGCAGCGCGCTCGCCCACCACCTCGCCAAGGGCACCCAGAAGGTCCGAGGCATTCCCCGTCCACACCGTCCGCGTAGCCATCACGGCACGCACGGCGGCGGCGATCGGATCGGCGTCGATCACACCCTCCACCGCCTCGTCGCGGTTGCCGCAATACGCAGACCAGAACGTGCCGGCGGCCCACAACGCCGTCTCGCAGGCGCTCGCCCACAGCGCGAAATCGGCCATGCGCGGCAGCTTCTCCAAACGTGTTTCGGGCAGTTGCCTGATGCCGCGCACCACCGCGTCGAGCAGCACGCCGAGAATGCGCGGGCGTTCGGCCTCGAACGCTGCCCACAGTTCCGCCTCGGGCCGACGGTTTTCCTCCGGGATGGGTTCGAGCGTCAGGAACACGGCGCGGTCGGCAAGGTCGGGCCGCGTAACAATCTCCTCGATGCCGTTCAGGATCACTGGCCGGGCCGCGTCGAATAGCACCTCGTCCTGATCGGAGTAAAGCTGACGCGCGGCAAAACCTCCGCCGGTGGCAAGGCGGCACAAGGTGTCCGAAATCCATGCCGGCAGACCCGACACGTTGTCAAACGCCAGCACATGTCCATTATTTGCGGCGATGAACAGGTCGCGATCCTCGCGTGGCAAGGCACGCAGCGGCGCGGTGTTCGGATCGAGCAGCGAGCGCAGGATCGAGGAAAAGGTGGACTTGGCCGATCCCTGTTCACCCGAGAGCACGATCACTGGATACGGCCCGCGATTGCGCAGCACCGCCAGCGCCCACGCCACCACCAGCACGAAGTCGGCGTCGGATTGGACGTTGAGAAAGGATCGCAGCGTTTCAACCGATCCGCCCTTGACCGGCATCGACAAGGGCTGCATCCCGGCGGCGCGACGAAAACGGACCGGCGGGTTGTCGATCACACGCCAGCCGGTGGCGTCGATCTCCACCGCCCGCCATGTCTCATCGCCGAGGTCGATATAGAGCCTACCGTCCAGCCCGCCGACGCGAATGTGGACCATGCGCTCGGGTGCATCGAAGTGCGCCTTGGCCTCGATTACGTTGAGCGCCGATTGCAGCGCCTCGGAACTGGGTGCGCCCTGCGTGGCCTCGAAAAAGCGGCGGGCCAGCCAGCGGCGGAATCCCTTGGCTCGGATCGGCCATGTCTCGCGGTGGCCGTTGATGTCGAGGTCGGCGTAGCCGGTGCTGTCGGGCGTGTGGAACAGTTCCGCCGTTTGCGCGAGGTCAATCAGGATGTCGGCCTGCGTCGGACCGCGTCCGCCGGTGTCGCCGCTTTCCTCGGCGATGGCCTCATCGAGTGCCGTCACCCGGCAGCCGGCCTTCTTCAACTGCGCCCGCAGCGCCTCGAACGCGGCCCGGTCATCCTTCTTCAGCGCGGCAAGCCGTTCCAGCACATCGGGTTCAAACGGCGAGCCGGGATCGGTGGTGGTTTTCTCCACCAGCCCTTCGAGCGGATCACGAATGTCCTCGGCCGCATCAATCGCATCGGCGATGAAACTGTCGGCGACAGCTTGTTGGTCGTCGTTCATTGCGCGCCCTCCACGATTGAAGACACGCGGCCCACCAGCATGTCGTTGAAGTCCATCCCCTTCGGCGGGCGGGCGATGCGCACACGAAGCCCATCGCGTTTCCAGCGCAATGCGCAGTCGCGGGCCGCCGCTTCACCGGGATCATCACCATCAGCAAGCACGATCACGTCGCGCACGGCCTTCGGGAGATCGAGTGCACGCAGGCCGGAGGTGGACAGCGCGGCCCAAGCCGGGTGACCGGTTTCCTGCATGGCGGCGAGGCAGGTTTCAATGCCCTCGCCGATCATCAGCACGTCGCCGGGTTCTGCGAGGCGCACGGCACCACCACGGCACGGCCCGAGCATCATCTTCTGCGGATCAACCGGAGCCTTGCCACCGCCGTTGCGGGCGAGGAAGGTGCGATGGATCGCAAGGGGCGCGTCGTCGGACCCGCGTGTGACCAGCGCGATCATGGCGGGCCAGGAATCGCCGGAAGGATGTTTGAGGTAGGGATGGAAACGCAGCGTCGGCGTTGCCGGCAGCCGCAGCCCACGCGATCCGAGGTAGGTTTCGATCAGCGTCCCGCCCGCCGGTTTCGCGGCCTGCCAGATCGACAGCGCGGCCTCGGTGCGCTTGATCTCGTCGCGATCCGGCTCCGTCGGCTTGGTGACGCGACCCGATGCGGCGTATCGGAACAGGCGCGGACCGTTCTGCATCCACAGGCCGCTTGCTTTCAGGTGCGCAATGACCTCGTCCTGATCGCAGCCGGCATGGCAGCGGACCAGCACCTTCCCGTCGCCGGTATCGCGCAGGGACAGGCTCGGGGTGCGGTCATCGTGGGCAGGACAACGTGCCGACCAGCCGCTACCGGCCTTGCGCCCGCCGAGGGCCTTGGCGATGGTTTCAGCGGTCATGGCACACCTCCGCTGAATCGGTGGGTGCCGCCACGGTGGCGTCGTTAGCTGGAACTGGCCTCGCAGCCCGCGACCATTCGGCGAGGATTGCGAAAAAGCCGGTGACGTTCTCGGCTATTTGCCGGGCGTCCTCATCGCTGAGGTTGCGTTGAAGGCGCGGTTGCCAGACCTTGTGCGTCTGCTCGATCAGTTTGTTGATTACAGCGCGCGATGATTTCATCGAAGACTTCACGCTCGGCTTGTCGCCGCTCGTGCCTTTTTAGTCTCCGATCTCGGAATCCCACCGATGACGCTGGACCTGACTTCATTTTCATATTTAGCGTCCCCGTCACAGGGATCGCCATTGGTTCTGCTTTAGCGCGGCAGTTCTTCCTCGGGTATCGTGAACTTGTGGGACTTGCCGGCCTCAATGACGAGTTCGCGCTTTTTCTCTTTCCCGATGCCACTTGAAATCGAGCAGCGAAAGTGACCGTGCCGCAGACCATCAAGGACGATTTGAATGAGGCGATCAAACGCTTCGCGGAACTGAGGACCGCCGGCCTGCCCGGCGTCGGTGTGGCGTGGGTCGTTATGCATTGTGAAGTAGCCCTTTCATGTCCTTGATCGTCGAAGCGAATGCCAGCGGCCGAACGCTGATGGCGTCCCCGTAAAAACCCATCACGTCCTCACGCCGGCTCGGGCGATCGCGGAACACGAACACCTCGTGCCGCCCCTCGGCGCGCAGGTCCACGAGGTCGTAGCCGGTGCAGCGCAGGAAGCAGGCGAGGTAGAAGTCGCGTGTCTCGAAGGCAGGCTGATCCGCCATCTTTGTATCCAACTGTCCAGTTGACACTTGACGTTCTCCTCAAAAAAAGGGGCTATACGCCAGCAAGAAGATGCTGGTGCGGCACTTCACGAAGCAACAGGCCGAGTTTTTCCAGGCGAATGCGCATGGCGATCGGCGAAACGAGGAACTGCTCGGCCAGCGGCCGGGCGATGCGGTCGAGGGCGTCGTCAACGGTTTCGGACCTGTCCTGCCCGAAGAACTTCCATTGGGTGAGCGGGACCTCCACGAAGGGGTGGCTGACCGGGCTGCTCGGCGCTATGACGCGCTGTTTGCGGTCCGGGAACGTCTCGTCCCACGCGGCGAACACCAGCTTGCGCGGCATCAGCAGACAGGATGCGTAAAAATCCGCCTGCCACTCCACCGGCTCCTTGGCCTGACTGGACCGGCAGATGACCGACGGCGGGGCCGGACCCGCGAACAGGCCGGCCTGCCCCGGGTTGGCGTTGAAATAGCGGCGATGTAGCCGCCAGTGCCCGCCACCCTCGTGCGCCAGCGTGAACCGGTATCGGCCTTCCATCGCCGGGTGCTCCTCGGGGTCAAGGCTTTCGTCGATCACGACGCGCTCCTCGTTGAAGAACATCGCCCCGAGGATGACCGGGTCCGTGCCCGAGCGCGGAATGCCAAAAAGACTGTGCGTGTCGTCGAACTCGATCCCGAGTTTCAGGTGCTTCTCAAGAATGTCCTCGATGGGAATGGGCGGAACAATGACGACGTTTCTTGCCCGGGCATATTCGGCCAGCAGCGCGGCCGCATCCTGCTCGATTGCCTCGGGAGTCATGTAGGGCACTTTTTTCGTCATTGGCTTGCCATCCTCATCTGCATCGTTATTCCGGCCGAAGCCGTTACCTTTTCTTTACCTTTTCCGCCTCGCTGGCCAGCCGGTTGATGTCATCAGCCGACATGCCCTTCGTGGTCCGCAGCAGCGCGGCCAGTTGCACCGGGTGACGCTTGATGATGTCCGAGATGTCGCTGGACACTCGGCCCGCCCGTGCCAGCAAGTCATCAACATCGCACCCAAGTTCCTTTGCGATTGCCCGAACCCTATCCTCAGCGGGCGGCGGAAATTCGTCACGCTCGCACTTGGACAGGTAAGTGGGGCTGATCCCGATTTTCTTAGCCATCTCTCGCAACCCGAGGTCTTTTTCCTCCCGCATGCGCCGGATGAACGCTCCGAACTGCTCTTTACCGACCATCTTCTTCCCCCGTTTCTGTCATCTGATTAGGTTCCACTTTACACCTTCCGCGAAAGCGTGTCAACCATAGACTAAACACTCGGAATCCGACCTATGCGGCCTGACGCATCTCGTGGACTTCCTGTAACAACTGCCGGAATCCTGCTTCCGGCGCTATGCACATAGTTCGATACGTGCGCAGGAAGGGGAGCCATCTTCCGTCGCTGCCGCTCAGCGGCGCACGCGGCGCCCGCTGCCGAGCGCGAGCGCATTGCCGGCCACCAGCACCGCGAGCCCGACGACCGCCACCAGGCTCCAGCGATAGCCCTCGAACAGCGTCGACACGGCCAGCGCCACGACCGGGAACAGGACGCTCGTGTATGAGGCGCGCGAGGCGCCGATGCGCTTGATCAGCACGAGGTACAGCCCGAAGGCCAGCGATGTGCCGGCGAGCGAAAGATAGAGCAGCGAGGCGACATACGGCCAGCGGGGATCGAAGTCGAGCGGGGTCCCGCGGATCGCTGCGATCACCATGAGGCCGATCGCCCCGTAGGCCATGCCGTAGGCATTCACCGTCACGACCGGCAGGCCGGCCTGCGTGTTGCGCGAGGCCGCCATGTTGCCTAGGGAGGCGATATAGGTCGCTGCGAGTGCGAACCCGGCGCCCTGCAGGATGCGCGGGTCGTGGAGCGCCTCGCGGATTTCAGGAAAGAACAGCAGGGCGACACCCAGCATGCCCGCCGCGGCCGCCAGGAGCACGCGCCGATCGACCGGCGCACCGAGGATCAGCCGCCCGTTGACGATATTGAAGAAGATGACTGACGTAAAAATCACGGCGACCAGGCCGCTTGTGAGGTACTGCGTCGAGAGATACGTCATCCAGTAATTCAGGCAGAAGAGCGTCGCGCCCTGGAGTGCGACGATGCGGTGGTCGCGCCAGGACAGGCGCAGTGGACTTCCGGTCAGCCGCGCGAAGACGAAGACACACGCCGCCGCGAGGCCGAACCGGTAGACCAGGGAGATCTCCGGATGAACGACGCCGAGCTGGAACTTGATCGCGTACCAGGTCGTGCCCCAGATGAGCACGACGACGGTGTAAATGAGGCTCGTGGGCACCGCCGGACGCTAGGGGTTTTTGTCCCGCCGATCAATCACCAAAGCTAGATACCTCTTCAGCTGTCGCAGGTGAGAGCCGGGCGGAAAGCCGCTATGATGGGCGACGGTCATCGCGGCAGGGCAAGGGGATCGCCGCATGGGTTTCACGGTCGCGCTGCTCGCGACACTCGCGCTCGCCGCGTCGGCGGAGGTCCCGCAGGACGCGACCGGCTGGCGTGCGCAGGCCGATTCGCTGTTCGCCCAGGGTAATTTTCGCGGATCGCTCCATGCGGCCGAACGCGCGCGAACGCTCGACCCTTCCGATCCCTGGGCCCGCTTTGCCTGGATTCGCGCGCTTGCAGCAATCGATGCGGAAGCAGCGCGGCGCTCGCTGCCCGGGCTGCTGGACCCCGAAGCGCTGGAGACGATTCCAGAAGAGGAACGTGCGCGGTTGGACACGGCGCTTGGCTACCTCTGTCTCGATCTCGGTGTCGAGCCGCTCGCCGCGGACTATTTTGGCGCGGTTCCTGCGCTTGCAACGAGCTATCCGAAAGCGCAGGCGGGCCTCGCGATCCTCGCCGTGCGGCGCGGCAATTCACGCCAGGCGCTGGTGCACTTCGTGGCGGCGCGCGCGACGATCCGCCAGGATCCCTCGCTCGCGGAGCTCGAGCGCGACGCGCGTTACGAAGTCGCGCTGCGCGAGTTCACGACCGCGCGCGACCTGCGCGATGCAAATGCCGCGGGCCGCGCCTACTCGGTGCTGGACGACCTGCGGCCCAACCACCCGTCGACCTTGCAGGCGCGCGCCGATCTCGCTGCGCTGCGCGGCGATGCCGCGGCTCGCGAACGCGCGCTGCGCGCGCTGCTGGCCGTTGACCCGCAGGCGCCCGGCGCTGCAGGGCAGCTCACCGACACCTTGCTCGAACTCAACCGGCCGTACGATGCCTACGTGGTGGCGTGCGATCTCGCTCCCGAGCGGCTGGCGGCCGACCCGGGCTTGCAGGCCATCGAGCGTGACTGGGTGCCACACGGGGAAGCAGCGCTCGACTGGAAATGGCGTCGCGGCCAGACGGATCACGACCGCCTCGAATTGCCGCGCATTCAGCTAGCCTGGCAGTCGAGTCATGTCGGTTGGGGACGCGTGCGGATCGTCGCCGATGTGTCCTCCCCGGAATCGGACCGCGTACCGGCGGGCGAACCATTCGGATCGTCTGTCGCGCTCGCTGAATCGTCTGCGACGCAGTCGGATCAGGGGGTCGGCGGGCTCGTGCAGTGGTCGCCGCGCGGCGGCTTCGAACTCGACCTCGGGACGACGCCCACCGCGTTCGAGGTCGCCAATGTCCTCGGCGCGCTGCGGATCCGGAGCGAATCCGAAGAAGGCACCTGGATCGGCGGCGTGGACCGCACGGCGGTCGAGGACTCGCTGCTCTCTTATGCCGGCACGCGCGACCCGGTCGACGGCAGGGACTGGGGTGGCGTCGTGCGCAACCGCGCCTACTTCGGCGGTCGCGTCGGAGAAGAGGCCCTCGAGGTGTTCGGCCTCGTCGCCGGCTCGATCCTCGACGGACGGCGCGTGGACGGCAACTCGGAGTGGCGTGCCGACGCGGGCTTCCTGCAGCGCGCCGCTTCGGGCGACGGCTGGGTAGCGCGCCTCGGCGGTGCCGTCGGAGCGACCGGCTTTTCGACCAATCGCGGACATTTCACGTTGGGCCATGGCGGCTATTTCAGCCCGAACCGCTTCCTGACGGTGGGGCCGGTCTTCGAGCTGGCGGCCCGTCGCGGCGACCGCAGCCTGTTCGTCGCGGGTGCCGTCGAGTGGCAGGAGGTGCGCGAGTCCGCGAGCGACTTCTTCCCGCAAGACCCGGCGCTGCAGGCGGCCAGCGGCGACCCTCGCTACCCTGCCGACCAGCGCGATGGCGTGGGCTTGCGGCTCGCGGCAGCATTCGAATGGCGCATCACCGAGCGCGCGGTGGCGGGAGTCCGGCTCGAGGGCGTGCGCGGGGAAGATGCCGACCTGGTCCGCCTGCAGGTCTATGCGCGGCGCTGGACCCAGGCGATATCGGATCCCGTGCAGCAGCCGCCCCTGCTGCTGCGCATGGGCGAGGCCCGGCTGCTCAACTGACCTGCGTCAGGCTCGCCCCTTGCGGGCGGCCGCGAGTTCCTCAAGGTAGGCGCCGAATCTGGCGCCGAGCTCCGGATGACGCAGGCCGTACTCGACGGTCGCTTCGAGGTAGCCGAGCTTGCTGCCGCAGTCGTATCGCTTGCCCTTGAAGCGATAGGCATAAACGGGCTCGTCATCGAGCAGCGCGGCGATGCCGTCCGTGAGCTGGATCTCGCCGCCGGCACCGCGGCCGACCTTCTGCAGGCGCGCAAAGATCGAGCCCGACAGCAGGTAGCGGCCGACCACCGCGAGGTCGGAAGGCGCGTCCGCGGGCTTCGGTTTCTCCACCATGCGCCGGATCCGCGAAAACTCGCCGACCGGGTCCTCCGTCGCGACGATGCCGTAGCTGCCGGTCTGGCTGCGCGGCACTTGCTGGACGCCGACCACGCTGCCTCCGGATTCCCGGTATCGGTCGCGCATCTGCGCAAGCACCGGCTGCTCGGCATCGATCAGGTCGTCGGCCAGGTGCACGAAGAACGGCTCGTTCCCGACCACGGCATGCGCGCACAGCACCGCATGCCCGAGGCCCAGCGGCGCCGGCTGGCGGATGTAAATGCAGGTCGCATCCGCCGGCAGGATTCCGCGCAAGGTCGCGAGCAGGTCCTTCTTGCCCTGCTCCGCAAGCGCTGCCTCGAGTTCCGGGTCGGAGTCGAAGTGGTCCTCGATCGCGCGCTTCGAGCTTCCCGTGATGAACACCAGGAGCCGCGCGCCCGCCGCCAGCGCTTCCTCGGCCGCGTACTGGATCAGCGGCTTGTCGACGATCGGAAGCATTTCCTTCGGGCTTGCCTTCGTGGCCGGCAGGAAGCGCGTTCCGCGCCCGGCCACGGGAAACACGGCAAATCGGATCGGCGCGGGTCGGCTCACGGGGGTACCTTCGGCTCCGGGATCGTGACACGGTCATGATACCGGAGCCGACGCGAGCCGGCCCGCGCCGCGGGCAGGGCCGGCTCAGCTGCCGGACTTTCCGCCTTCGAACTTCAGGTTCGACTTGTTCTGGTCGACGAGCTTCTTGCCGAGCCCCTTCACTTTCACGAGGTCATCGGCGCTCTTGAACGGACCGTTCTTCTCGCGGTAGCTGACGATCGCCTCCGCCTTCGCCATCCCGATACCGTCCAGCTCGCGCGCCAGTGTCTTCGCGTCCGCAGTGTTGACATCGACGGGCCCGGCGATGGCGACCGGTGCGACCAGCGTCGCGGCCACGAGGGCCGCTGTCAGTCCCTTGATCAACATGGCTTCACTCCCTTGGTTTGCCGCACGGCGACCATCGCCGCGCCCGGGAGGAGACTGCGCATGCGGCGCCACCGGCGTGCCGCCAGAATCGATCGCGAATGCGAAGAATCGCGACGGCACTCCCGGGGAGGTCTGACTCCTCCCCGTCGCGGCTACGACTTCTTCCCGCCTTCCAGCCCCGCCACCAGGTCGAACCGCAGCAGCGGCCGCTGGCTGTCCCAGGACTTGCAGGCCGGGCACTGCCAGAAGTGGTCGATGCTCGAGAACCCGCAGTTCGCGCAGCGATAGCGCGGCGTGCGCGCCGCAAGGTGGCGCAGCACCGCTGCGATGTCGGCGATCGCGCGCGTATCCAGCGCAGCAGGATCGCGACCGATTGCGCGCACCAGGCCGGCGATCGCATCGTCCTGCGCAAGGCAGGTGCGCACGCGCTGCTCGAGCGGCGCGAAGTCGAGCGCGTCGGTCATGATCGAGGCGATCGCAACCTCGTTGACCGCGTCCGGGCGACCGGCGACGACGCGCTCGACCGCCGGCGGACCACCCTCGCCAGCGGAGCGTGCCAGCCGGACGAGCCGCGGGATCACCTCGATCGCAAGCGCTGTGTCATACGCCAGCACCGCACCGAGCAGCCGCTCGGCAAGCGCGAAATCGCCCTGTTCGACGGCGATATCCGCCCTGACCAGCGCGCCGCGCGGGAAGCGCCGGACTTCCTTGCGCGCGGCACGCAGGTGCTCGCGCGCCTCGTCGAGCGCGTCCCGCGCCCGCGCTGCCTCGGCCAGCTCGCAGTAGTAGTGCGCGATGGCATTCTCCTGCGGCGCGCGCCCGGCCTTCTGCAGCTCGCGGAACACGGCGATCGCCCGGTCCCACTCCTGCTCCTGCTCGTAGATCCGCATCAGCTTGCGCATCGCTGCCATGCGGTGGGCGCCGGCTGCGGCGAGCGGCTCGAGGATCTTCTCCGCGCGGTCGAGCAGGCCGGCCTTCAGGTAGTCCTGCGCCAGCGCGAAGCCCGCCTGCTCCCGCTGTGCCGGCTCGAGCGACTCGCGGGTGGCGATGTTCTGGTGAATCTTGATCGCCCGGTCGACCTCGCCACGGCGCCGGTAGAGGCTGCCGAGCGCGAAGTGCGTCTCGACCGTGTCGTCGTCGAGCTCGGCCGCCCGCAGGAAGGCCTCGAGCGCGCGGTCCGGCTGTTCGTTGACGAGGAAATTCACGCCGGCGAGGTAATTGCCGCGCAGCCGCTCCTCGCCGATCGCGCTCGGCCGGGGCTTGCGCGAGGCGTAGAAGCCGATCGCGCCGCCCAGGAACAGGACTCCGAGCAGGATCCAGATCGATTCCGGGTTCAATCCTTGCCCTAGTCCCGGATCGGGTGGGACTGCCCCGCATTGACGCGCTCGCGCAGGTCCTTGCCGGGCTTGAAGTGCGGCACGTACTTTCCGGCTAGCGCAACCGCCTCGCCGGTCTTCGGGTTGCGTCCCTGGCGCGGTGGGCGGAAATGCAGAGAGAAGCTGCCAAAGCCGCGGATCTCGATACGCTCGCCACCGGCCAGCGCGTCGCTCATGATCTCGAGCATCTGCTTGACCGCGAGCTCGATGTCCTTGGCGGGCAGGTGCTTCTGCTTGGTGGAGATGATCTCGATCAGTTCTGATTTTGTCATTGCTCCCGTTCCTCAAACACGGGACGCCGCCCATCCCCGGCGGCGCCCCGGACCGGTTCACTGACCGGAGATCTGCTCCTTCAGCAGGTCGCCCAGCGAGGTGCCGCTCGCCGAGTCGGTGCCGCGGTACTGCTGCACGGCCTCGGCCTCTTCCTCGGCCTCGATCGCCCTGATGGACAGCACGATCGCGCGGCTCTTGCGGTCGACGCCCGTGAACCGGGCCTCGACCGGGTCGCCGACCTTGAGCACCGTGCGCGCGTCCTCGACGCGGTCGCGCGCGAGCTCGGAGGCACGCAGGCTCCCCTCGATGCCGTCGCCGAGGTCGATGACCGCGCCGCGCGCGTCGACCTCCTTGACGGTGCCCTTGACGATGCTGCCCTTCGGATGATCGGCGAGGTACGCCGAGATCGGGTCCTTGGCCATCTGCTTGATGCCGAGCGAGATGCGTTCGCGCTCGGGATCGATGGACAGGACCATGGCCTCGACAGTCTGGCCCTTCTGGTAGTCGCGCACCGCCTCCTCGCCCGGGCGGTCCCAGGAGATGTCGGAGAGGTGCACGAGCCCGTCGATGCCGCCCGGCAGGCCGATGAATATGCCGAAATCCGTGGTCGACTTGATCTGGCCGCCGACGCGGTCGCCGCGGGTATAGCTATCCGCGAACTCGCGCCAGGGGTTCGGCTCGCACTGCTTGAGGCCGAGCGAGATGCGGCGCCGCTCCTCGTCGATGTCGAGGACCATCACCTCGACTTCCTCGCCGACGTGCACGACCTTGGCCGGGTTCACGTTCTTGTTGGTCCAGTCCATCTCGGACACGTGGACGAGGCCCTCGACCCCTTCCTCGATCTCGACGAAGCAGCCGTAGTCGGCGATGTTCGTGACCTTGCCGAACAGGCGGGTGTTCGGCGGGTAACGGCGTGCGATGTTCTGCCACGGATCAGCGCCGAGCTGCTTGATGCCGAGTGAAACGCGCTGGCGCTCACGGTCGAATTTCAGGATGCGCACGTCGATCTCGTCGCCGACCTTCACGATCTCGGACGGGTGCTTGACGCGCTTCCAGGCCATGTCGGTGATGTGCAGCAGGCCGTCGATGCCGCCGAGGTCCACGAATGCGCCGTAGTCGGTCAGATTCTTGACCGCGCCTTTCACGACGTCGCCTTCCTTCAGGTTGTCGAGCAGCTGGGAGCGCTCGGCGCTGTACTCCTGCTCGACGACCGCGCGGCGCGACACCACGACGTTGTTGCGGCGCTGGTCCAGCTTGATGACCTTGAACTCGAGTTCCTTGCCCTCGAGGTAACTCGGGTCGCGCACCGGGCGCACGTCCACCAGCGACCCCGGCAGGAACGCGCGCACGTTGTCGAGTTCGACGGTGAAGCCGCCCTTGACGCGGCCGTTGATCACGCCCTTGACGATCTCGCCCTTGGTGAAAGCCTCTTCCAGCCGGGTCCAGGTGCGGGCGCGCTTGGCCTTCTCGCGCGACAGCCGGGTCTCGCCCGAGCCGTCCTCGACGGCGTCCAGCGCCACCTCGACTTCCTGGCCGATGGCGACGTCCACTTCTCCATGTTCGTTGCGGAACTGCTCCGCGGGGATGACGGCCTCGGACTTGAGGCCGACGCTGACGATCACGACGTCGGCGTTCACGTCGACGACGGTACCGGTCAAGATCTGGCCAGGCCTGATCTGCTGGCTCGCAAGGCTCTGCTCGAAAAGTTGCTGGAAGGATTCGGTCATTGGGTCATCCGGGCCTCGGGGCCCATTGGGTTACTACCGCCGTACGGCATCCTGCCGGTCCGGGTCCTGCTCGACGCGGCCTGGCATCCCGCCCGGCCGTCCCTGCCGGCCCTTGCCGGCACTTCAAAGTCCTCGCGCCGCCTCCGGAAACCGCTCGCGCGCGAGTTCTATCACCCGCCCGACGACCTCCTCGATGGTCAACGCAGTCGAATCCACGACCACCGCCTCCGGAACCGCGACCAGCGGGGCCACGGCACGCGTGGTATCCCGCCTGTCCCGCTCGGCGATCTCTGCGGAAAGGGCGGCAAGGCTACCACTCAACCCCTTTTCTTTCAACTGGTTATAGCGTCTCCGGGCCCTTTCCTCGGGGCTCGCCGTCAGGAAGATTTTGAGCCCGGCGTCGCGAAAAACGATCGAACCCATGTCTCTCCCGTCGGCTACCAAGCCCGGTTGCGCCGCAAAGGCACGCTGCCGGCCAAACAGCGCCGAACGCACCTCCTGCCAGGCGGCGACCCGGGACGCGGCTTCGCCCGTCGCCTCGGCCCGTAGTTCGCAGGTCACGTCTTCCCGATCGAGGACGACGCGCTCGTCGCCATGCGCGTCCATGCCGAATTGCACGTCAAGACCGGCGGCGAGACGCGCATGACCCGCCCTGTCGTCAGGAGCGAGACCGGCCCGCAGGCCGGCAAGCGCCACCAGCCGGTACAGGGCGCCGCTATCCAGCAGGTGCCAGCCGAGATGGCGGGCCACACGGCGGGCGACGGTACCCTTGCCGGAGCCGCTCGGCCCGTCGATCGCGATGATCGGCAGCCCGGTCACGACACCTCCGCCAGCCGGAGCCCGGCGGCCCGTGCAAGATCTGCAAAGCCGGGGAATGACGTCGCCACATTCTGCACGTCTTCGATCGTGATCGGCGCCCGCGCCCGGGCGCCCAGCACGGCGAAGGCCATCGCGACGCGGTGGTCGCCCTGGCTTGCAAGGCAGCCGCCGCCAACCTCCCCGCCCTGGATTCGCAGGCCATCCGGCCCCGCCTCCACCGCAATGCCGAGCGCCGCGAGACCGCCGGCCATGGCGGCCAGCCGGTCGCTTTCCTTGACCCGAAGCTCCCCGGCGCCGGTTACGACCGTCTCGCCGGCCGCAACCGCCGCTGCAGCAAACAGCACCGGTAATTCGTCGATCGCAGCAGGCACGAGCGCCTCGGGCACAACAACGCCTTGCAGGCGGCTTGGGTACACCTCGATGTCGGCGCGAGGCTCGCCTGCCAGCATCGCGCGCGCCTGCAGCCGGATGTCGGCGCCCATCAGGCGCAAGATGTCGATGAGCGCCGTGCGCGTCGGATTGACGCCGACGTCAAGGAGGACAAGCGGCCCTCGCCCCGCGATCAGTGCGGCGACGATGAAGAATGCCGCGGAGGAAAAGTCGCCCGGAACCTCGATGCGCGCGGCATGCAGCCGTGCACCGCCGGTAACGGCCACTTCATCCGCAGACCGCTCGACCGCGACGCCAAAGGCCTCGAGCATCCGCTCAGTGTGGTCGCGGGTCGCCGCCGGCTCGACGACGCTCGTGCGGCCCTCAGCCTGCAGGCCGGCGAGCAGCAGGGCGGATTTGACCTGCGCGCTCGGGACGTCGAGGCGGTGACTCACGCCCACTAGCCGGCGGCCGCCGCGGATGGCGACCGGCGGCCGGCCCCCGTTGGTCCGCACATCCGCCCCCATGCGCCGCAGCGGCGCCGCGACCCGTTCCATCGGACGCGCCATCAGGGACGCATCGCCGATCAGGATCGTGTCGAAGCCCTGGCCGGAGAGCAGGCCGGCCAGGAGCCGCATGGAGGTGCCGGAGTTGCCGAGATCGAGCGCCGCAGGTGGCGCCTCAAGTCCGCGCAGCCCCTTGCCGTGAACGCGCAGGACGCCGGCGGCCGGGCGCCCGGCGGAGACACCCATGGCGGCCAGCGCATTGAGGGTTGCGAGGCAATCCGCGCCTTCCAGGAAGCCGTGAATCTCGGTCGTCCCCTCCGCCACCGCACCGAGCATGGCCGCGCGATGGGAAATCGACTTGTCGCCCGGGACGCGGATCTCGCCGCCAACTTCGCCGCCGGGGTCCGCAATGAAGCGCATGGTCCGCGTGCTCACCGGGTTGCCGAGAGCGCCGCATCCATCGCGGCCAGCAGTCGCTCGTTCTGCGCCGCCGTGCCAGCCGAGATCCGCAGGTGATGCGGTAGCCCGTAGTTGCCGACCGGCCGTGCGATGACGCCCTGCCGCAGCAGGGCGTCGTGCGCTGCAGCCGAGGGCCTGCGCAGGTCGGCGAGCACGAAGTTGCCTGCCGACGCGGGCGCCCGGATCCCGAGCCGTGCGAGACCGTCGCGCAGCTGCCCGATGCCGGCCCGGTTCAAGCCGACTGTCGTCTCGAGGTGTTCGCGGTCATCGAGCGCCGCGGCAGCGGCCGCGAGCGCCGGCACCGAGACGTTGAATGGCTGGCGGACGCGATTGAGGAGGTCGGCGAGGTCCCGGTGAGACAGCGCGTAGCCGACGCGCAGACCCGCGAGGCCGAAGGCCTTGGAGAACGTACGCGTGACGACGAGATTCGGGTAACGCGCAAGCCAGCGCGTCCCGTCGGGTACTCCGAGGCCGGCGGAGTACTCGTGATACGCCTCGTCGAGCACAACGATGACTTCCGGCGGTACCGCGCGCAGCAGCGCGTCGAGGGCCGTCTCGTCCAGCCAGGTGCCCGTCGGGTTGTTGGGATTCGCGAGGAACAGGAGCCGTGTCTTCGGGCCGATGGCCGCGAGCAGGGCCGAGGGGTCGTGCCCCAGCGGCTGGCAATCGTCGGCCGGCCGCGCCGCGGCCACGCGCGCGCGCGCGCCGCAGGCCTGCACGGCGATCGGGTACACGGCGAATGCGTACTCCGAATACACCGCCTCGATGCCCGCCGCGAGAAAGGCCTGGGCCAGCAGCACCAGCACGTCGTTCGAGCCATTGCCGAGGGTCACCTGGTCGAGCTCGACGCCGTGGCGCCGCGCGAGCCGGGAGCGCAGGTCGTGACCGCTCCCGTCCGGGTACAGGCCGACATTCGCCATGGCGACGGCCAGCGCCGCGCGCGCACGCGGCCCCGGCCCGAGCGGATTCTCGTTCGAGGCGAGCTTGATGCTGTCCGAAATGCCGAGTTCCCGCTCGAGCTCCTCGATCGGCTTGCCCGGCACGTACGGCTTCAGCTGCCGCACGCCCGGAACCGCCAGCGCCTCGAAGCGGTTCTCCGACCGCATCTAGGGAAGCTCTGCACAGGTCGCGTGGAGCGCGTTACGCGCGCGCCACGCGGCCACAAGACGCGACCGACGAAGTGGGTTGAATACCCACGAGGAGGGAGCAACGCAGTGGCCGCGCGGCCCGCGCGTAACCCCTCGGGGCCGGGCGGATTTGCGATCATGCGGCGTCATTCGTCGCTCATGTATCACGATACACATCGCTCCTCGTTCCTTGCCTGATCGCAAATCCGCCACGGCCGCGCCCACGCGACCTGTGCAGGGCTTCCCTAGACTGCCCTCGCGCCCAGCACGCCCCGGATCGAGGCGATTCTCTCGACCAGCCCGGCAGGCACGCTTCCGTCGATGTCGATCAGCGTGTAGGCGACCTCGCCCTTCGACTTGTTGAGGAGGTCCGCGATGTTGAGCCCGGCCTCGGCGAGACGTGTCGAAATCTGGCCGACCATATTCGGCACGTTGCTGTTGGCGATGGCGATGCGCGAAGTTTCCGGCACGCGCGGCAAGGCGGCCTCCGGAAAATTGACCGAGTAGCGGATGTTCCCGTGCTCCAGGAAATCGCGCAACGTGTCGGCGATCATCATCGCGCAATTTTCCTCCGCCTCGCTGGTCGAGGCGCCGAGATGCGGCAGCGCGATGACGCCGGCGACTCCCCGCGTCGCTGCAGACGGAAAATCGCACACGTAGGCGCCGAGGTGGCCGGACTGGAGCGCAGCAACGACCGCCGCCTCGTCCGCAATGCCGGCGCGCGCGAAGTTCAGCACCGTGCCGCCCTCCGGCATGAGGGCGAGGCGGCGGGCGCAGATGAGGCCGCGCGTTTCGTCCGTCAGCGGGACATGGACCGTCACCGCGTGCGAGCGGGCGAAAAGATCATCGAGGCTCAGCGCCTGTTCCACGCCGGACGAAAGCTGCCAGGCGCGCTGCACCGTGATCTGCGGGTCATAACCGAGCACGTGCATGCCCAGCAGGTGCGCGGCGTTCGCCACTTCGACGCCGATCGCGCCGAGCCCGATGACGCCGAGCGTGCGGCCCGGCAGCTCGTGCCCGATGAAGCGTTTCTTGCCCGCCTCGACCGCCGCATCGAGCGCCTCGCCCGCGAGGTCGAGCGAGCGCACGAAATCGAGCGCCGGCCCGATATGGCGCGCGCCGAGGAACAGGCCCGCCAGCACCAGCTCCTTGACGGCATTCGCATTCGCGCCCGGGGCCGTGAACACGGGCACGCCGCGCCGGGTGAGGAGCGCCACCGGAATGTTGTTGGTGCCGGCGCCGGCCCGACCGACGGCGAGCACGCTCGCGGGTATCTCCAGCCCGTGCATGTCCGCCGAGCGCACCAGGATCGCGTCGGGCTGCCCGATGGCGTCGCCGAGTTCGTAGCGATCGGGCGGCAGGCGCTCGAGCCCTTTCGGCGAAATGGCATTGAGCGTCAGGACCCGGAAGCGCATCAGCCGTACCGCCGTTCGAAGTCGGCCATGAACCCGACGAGCGCGTGCACGCCCTCGATCGGCATGGCGTTGTAGAGGCTCGCGCGCATCCCGCCGACCGAACGGTGGCCCGCCAGGTGTGTGAGTCCTGCGTCGTCGGCCTCGGCGAGGAATGTCTGCTCCAGGTCCGGCTTAGCCAGGCGGAACGGGACGTTCATCCACGAGCGGCAATGCTTCGCGACCGGGCTGGAATAGAACGACGACGCCTCGATCGCCGCGTACAGCGCCGCGGCCTTGGCCCGGTTCCGGCGCGCCATTTCCGCGACGCCGCCCTCGCGCTTGAGCCACTGGAACACCAGCCCCGCGAAGTACCAAGCGAAGGTCGGCGGCGTATTCAGCATGGAGCCGGCTTCGGCCACGGCACGGTAATCCAGCACGGACGGCGTCCCGGGACGCGCGCCGCGCGCAAGATCGTCGCGCACGATCACGACGGCGATGCCCGACGGACCGATGTTCTTCTGCGCACCCGCATAGATCAGGCCGAATCGCGACACTTCGATCGGTCGGGACAGGATCGTCGAGGACATGTCCGCGACCAGCGGCACATCGCCCGCCTCCGGCACGTACGGAAACTCGACGCCGCCGATCGTTTCGTTCGGCGTGTAGTGCAGGTAGGCGGAGCCGCGCCGCGGCTGCACCTGCGCACGATCGGGTACCGTCGTGTAGGCCGATTCCGCCTCGTCCGCGATGACGGCGGCACTAACGAAGCGGCGACCTTCCTTGATCGCGCGCTCGGACCAGTGGCCGGTGTGGACATAGTCGGCAGGGGCGCCCGCTGCCGCGAGGTTCATGGGCACGGCCGCGAACTGTATCGTGGCCCCGCCCTGCATGAACAGCACTCGGTAGTTCGACGGGATGGCGAGCAGGTCGCGCAGGTCCGCCTCGGCGCGTTCGGCCACAGCCATGAAATCGCGGCCGCGGTGACTCACTTCCATGACGGAAGCCCCGCCCCGCCATTCGATCAGCTCGTCGCGCGCCTGCTCCAGCACGGGCAGCGGCAGGACCGCGGGACCCGCGGAAAAATTGTAGGCGCGCACGCGCGGCTCCCCGTTTCAGCCGGTCCCTTCGCCGCCCTGCGAGTCGTCGCCCGCGACGCTCTCGAGACCGACGAGCTTCTCGCCTTCCTCGAGCCGCATGATCCGCACGCCCTGGGTGTTTCGCCCGAGCACGGGAATGTCGCTCACCGGCACGCGCACCAGCGTGCCGCTCGAGTTGATCAGCATGACCTCGTCGTCGCCGCGGACCTGCCGCGCGCTCACGAGGGAGCCATTCCGCTCGCTGGTCTGCAAGGCGATGACGCCCTGGCCGGCGCGGCCATGGCGCGGAAAGTCGTCCACTGCCGTCCGTTTGCCATAACCCCGCTCGGAAACGGTGAGAATCTCGCCCTCGCCCAGGACCAAGAGCGATGTCACGCGCTGCCCCTCGGGCAGCTTGATGCCCCGTACCCCTGCCGCCTCGCGGCCCATCGGACGAACCTGGTCCTCGCCGAAGCGGATGGCCTTGCCGTCCGTGGTGGCGAGCAGGATCTCGCGCTGGCCGTCGGTCAGCGCCACGCCGACCAGGCAGTCGGAAGGCTCGAGCAAGGCGGCGATGATGCCGTTCGCGCGCGGGCGTGAGAACGCCGTCAACGGCGTCTTCTTGACCGTGCCGAGCGCGGTTGCCATTAAGACGAAATGCGCCTCGTCGAACTCGCGGACCGCGAGCACCGCAGTGATCCGCTCGCCCTCGGCGAGCTGCAACAGGTTCACGATCGGCTTGCCGCGCGAGCCGCGGCTCGCGAGCGGGAGCTGGTAGACCTTGAGCCAGTAGCACTGGCCGCCGTCCGAGAAGCACAGCAGCGTGTCGTGCGAGTGGGCGATGAACAGCTTGTCGACGAAGTCCTCGTTTTTGACGGTGGTCGCCAACCTGCCCTTGCCGCCGCGCCGCTGCGCCTCGTAGTCGGTGACCGGCTGCGTCTTCGCGTAGCCCGCGTGCGAGAGCGTCACGACCAGGTCCTGCCGTTCGATGAGATCCTCGATCGTGACGTCCGACTGGTCGGCAACGATCGCGGTGCGGCGCGCGTCGCCGTACGCTTCCTTGAGCGCAGCCAGCTCCCCGCGGATTACCGCGAGCAGGCGTTCCGGCCGAGCGAGGATCTCGCCGAGGTCGCGAATCAGCGCGAGCAGCTCGGTGAACTCGCTGACGATCTTGTCCTGCTCGAGGCCGGTCAGGCGGTGCAGGCGCAGGTCGAGGATCGCCTGGGCCTGCGCTTCCGAGAGCCGGTAGGCGCCGCCCTGCAACCCGACGTCGTCCGAGAGGCCGTCCGGCCGAGTCGGCACGTTGCCGGCTCGCGCCAGCATAGCGGGTACTGCGCCCGGTCCCCAGGTCCGCGCCTGCAGTGCCGCGCGCGCCTCGGGCGGCGATGGCGAGGCCTTGATGAGCGCGATGACCTCGTCGATGTTGGCGAGCGCGACCGCTAGACCCTCGAGGATATGCGCGCGCTCGCGCGCCTTGCGCAGGTCGTGGATGGTGCGCCGCGTCACCACCTCGCGGCGGTGGCGCAGGAACGCGTCCAGCATCTCCTTGAGCGACAGCAGCTTCGGCTGGCCGTCCAGCAGCGCGACCATGTTCACGCCGAATACGGATTCCATCGGCGTCAGCTTGAAGAGCTGATTCAGGATCAGCTCGCTGTTCTCGCCGCGCTTCAGCTCGATGACGACCCGCAGGCCGTCCTTGTCGGACTCGTCGCGCAACTCGGAAATGCCTTCGATCTCCTTGCCGCGCACGAGGTCGGCGATGCGCTCGAGGAGGCGCGCCTTGTTGACCTGGTAGGGCAGCTCGGTGACGACGATCGCCTCGCGGCCGCGCTCGTCGATCGCCTCGACCGAGGTTCGCGCCCGCACCAACAGGCGGCCGCGGCCGGTCTTGTAGGCGGCGACGATCTCGGCGGCGCCGTTGATGATGCCCGCGGTCGGGAAGTCCGGACCCGGCACGAGCCGCATGAGCTCCGCGAGCCCGAGGTTCGGGTCGTCAATGAGCGCCATGCAGGCATCCACGATCTCGCCAAGGTTGTGCGGCGGGATGTTGGTTGCCATGCCGACCGCGATGCCGGCCGAGCCGTTGACCAGCAGGTTCGGCACGCGGGCCGGGAGCACGGTCGGCTCCTGCTCGCTGTTGTCGTAGTTCGGGATGAAGTCGACCGTTTCCTTGTCGATGTCGGCGAGCAGTTCGTGGGCAATGCGCGTCATGCGCACCTCGGTGTAGCGCATGGCTGCCGCCGCGTCGCCGTCCACCGAACCGAAATTGCCCTGGCCGTCCACCAGCAGGTAGCGCATCGAAAATGGCTGCGCCAGACGCACGATCGTGTCGTACACCGCCGTGTCGCCGTGCGGATGGTACTTGCCGATGACGTCGCCCACGACGCGGGCGGACTTCTTGTAGGCCTTGTTCCAGTCGTTGCCGAGCTCACGCATGGCATACAGCACGCGGCGGTGCACCGGCTTCAGCCCGTCGCGCACGTCGGGTAGCGCGCGGCCGACGATCACGCTCATGGCGTAATCGAGGTAGGACTTGCGCATCTCGTCTTCGAGGTTGACGTGCAGAACTTCGCGCGCGATCTCGCTCATGCGGATTTCGTCGACTTTTCAGGTGCTGGGGAAAGGGCGGATTTTACCACAGCAGGTATACTTTCCGGATGCAGAATCGGGCGAATTTCGACCCCGCGGAGATCGCGAAATTCGATGCCGCCGCGCCCCGCTGGTGGGACCCGGACGGCGAGTTCCGGCCCCTGCACGACCTCAATCCCGCCCGCCTCGATTACATCGATGCTCGCGCCGGGCTTGCCGGGCAGCGGGTGCTGGACGTCGGCTGCGGCGGCGGGCTGCTCGCCGAGGGCATGGCCCGGCGCGGTGCGATCGTGACGGGCATCGACCTCGCGCCCGAGGCGCTCGCGGTCGCGCGCCTGCACGCGCTCGAGTCGGGTGTCGAAGTGGAGTATCGACAGGAGGCGGTGGATTCACTGGCGGCGGCAAGACCCGCAAGCTTCGACCTCGTCACCTGCTTGGAGATGCTCGAGCACGTTCCGGATCCGTCGGCCATCGTCGCCTCGCTGGCGAGCCTGGTGCGCCCGGGCGGACACGTGATCTGCTCGACGATCAACCGCAACGCGAAATCCTTTGCCGTCGCTATCGTGGGGGCGGAATACCTGCTGCGGCTACTGCCAATGGGCACCCACAGCTATGGCCGGCTGATCAGGCCTTCCGAGCTGACGCGCTGGGCACGATGCGCTGGCCTCGAACTTGCCGAGCTCGCCGGCCTCGAGTACGACCCGTTCAATCGCAAGGCCCGGGTCAGCGGCGACGTGTCGGTCAACTACCTCGCCGACTTCCGGCGGCCAGCGACGGCTACCGGCGGATGAGGCGCGGTCGCGACCTGCACGCCGTCCTGTTCGACCTCGACGGCACGCTGCTCGACACCGCGCCGGATATGGCAGAAGCGCTCAACCGGCTGCGTGACGCGGAGGGGCTCGAGCGGCTTCCATTCGACCGGATCCGGCCGCTCGTCTCGCACGGCGCGCCGCGCCTGATCCGGTTCGCCTTCGACGAACCGGAGGGCCAGCGCTACGAGTCGCTGCGCAGGCGCTTCCTGGATTTCTACGCCGGGGCGCTCGCGGTCCATACGCGCCTGTTCGCCGGATTCGACCGCGTGCTCGAGGTCGTCGAGGGCGCCGGCATGCGCTGGGGCATCGTCACGAACAAGCCGGGGTGGCTGTCGACACCGCTCGTGGCCGAACTCGGGCTCGCATCGCGTTGCGCATGCATCGTCGCCGGCGACACGCTCACGGAGCGCAAGCCCCACCCCCTGCCGCTGCTGCACGCCGCCGGCTTGCTGGGACTCGAGCCGCGCGCCTGCGCCTACCTGGGCGATGCGGAACGTGACGTGCAGGCGGCGCGCAACGCGGGCATGATTCCCCTAGTGGCCGGGTTCGGCTACCTGGGCGACGGCGACGATCCGGCCGCCTGGCAGGCCGAAGCCGTTTTCGCGCGGCCCGAAGACCTCATCGACTGGCTGGAACTCGCATGACGTTCGACCTGCCAACGCTGCTCACCATCCTTGGCGCCGTCGCGGCCGCCTTGGGCGCCGGCTGGTGGATGGGGCGCCGCCGCGCGGCGGCCATCGAGGCCGAGCGTGCACTGGCGCTGGATCGCGCCATGGAGCAGCTCGACCGGCGCTTCGACGATCTCGCGGGCCGACAGTTGCGCGAGAACATCGACGGTTTCCTGCGTCTCGCGCGCGAAAACCTCGGCGGGCACCAGCAGAGCGCACAGGCCTCGCTGAAGGAACGCGAACAGGCGATCGAGTCGCTGGTCAAGCCGATCCAGGAATCCCTGGCACGAACCTCCGAGGCGCTGCGCGAGATCGAGTCCGAGCGCCAGCGCGACTTCGGCAGCCTCCGCCAGCACCTCACGGACATGCGCGAGTCCCATACGGCCCTGCAGCGGGAAACCAGGAATCTCGTGCAGGCACTCAGCAAGCCGCAAGTGCGCGGGCAATGGGGCGAAATCGCGCTGCGCCGCCTGGTCGAGCTGGCAGGCATGACGGCGCACTGCGACTTCGAAGAGCAGGTCCATGTTGTGGCAGAGGACGGCGCGCAGCGGCCGGACATGGTCGTCCACCTGCCGGAGGGCCGCGATGTCGTGATCGACGTCAAGACGCCCCTCGACGCCTACCTGCTCGCGGTCGAGGCTGCGACGGACGAGGCGCGGATCGCGGCGCTGCGCCGGCACGCGCAGCACGTCGCCGAGCGCGTGCGCGTCCTTTCGACCAAGAGTTACTACGCCCAGTTCGAGCAGGCCCCGCAGTTTGTCGTGCTGTTCCTGCCGGGCGACCAGTTCCTGTCGTCCGCGCTCGACCAGCAGCCGGAACTGCTCGATCGCGCGATGAGCAGCAACATCATTCTGACGACGCCCTCGACGCTGCTGGCGCTGCTCAAGACCGTCTACAACGGCTGGCAGAGCGTGAAGCTCGCGGAGAACGCCGAGCGCATCCGCGGGCTCGCGGAGGATCTGCATGCGCGCCTGGCCGCGTTCGGAGGCCACATGGGCCGGATCGGCAGCGCCCTCGAGTCGAGCATCACCGCCTTCAACCGCGCCGTCGGCTCGCTCGAGCGCAGCGTGCTGCCGGGCGCGCGCAAGTTCGTCGAGCTCGGCGTGCGCAGCGACAAGCCGATCGAAGAGCTGGTCGAGATCGAGGTCAGCCCGCGCGTCACCGACGCCCCTGCGCCGCGGCTCGCCCCTCCCGAGGAACATTGAGCACGGCCGCGACCGGAGCGGGTCCGCAGGACGCGGCGCGAGCCTACGTGCCCGCGGCGGATTCGCACGCGGGCCGGGTCATCCTCGTCACCGGGGCCTCTGACGGCATCGGCCAGGCGCTTGCGCTCGCGCTCGCGCGTCAGGGCGCGACGGTCGCCCTGCTCGGCAAGCAGCAGCGCAAGCTGACGCGCACCTACGACCGCATCGTCGCGGCCGGCGGGCCGCAGCCGGCGTTGCTGCCGTTCAACCTGGAGACCGCAGCGGCGCCGGAGTACGAGGCGCTGGCGCAAGCGCTGGAGCGCGAGTTTGGCCGCCTGGACGGGCTCGCGCACGTCGCAGGCATTCTCGGCGACCTGAGTCCGGTCGAGCAGTACGACGTGCCGACCTGGTGCAAGGTGCTGCATGTCAACCTCACCGCGGCGTTCATCACGACGCGCACGCTGCTGCCCTTGCTGCGCCGCTCGCAGGACGCCTCGATCGTGTTCACGTCGAGCACGGTCGGTCGCACCGGCCGCGCGTACTGGGGCGCGTACGCAGTCGCCAAGTTCGGTGTCGAAGGGCTGATGCAGGTGCTCGCGCACGAACTCTCCGGGACGACCCGCATCCGTGTCAACAGCGTCAATCCGGGCCCGACGCGCACCGCCATGCGGCGCCAGGCCTACCCGGCCGAGGATCCGGCGACGCTGCCGGAGCCTGCGGCCGTCCTCGCTCCCTACCTCTACCTGCTGGGACCCGCGAGCGCAGGCGTCAACGGCCTGGCTGTCGACTGCCGCCCGGCTTGAGCTGCGCGGCGTCGTGCAGCGCCTTCAACTCGCCGTCGGTCAGCGGGCGGCTGCGACCGCGCGCCAGCGCGCGGTCCATCGCGATCGGGCCGTACCTCGTACGCAGGATCCGGTTGCCCTCGAGTCCCATCGCCTCGAGCGCGCGACGCAGGTCGTGCGGCCGAAAACCCGTGGTGACCACCTGCAGCCAGCGGTTGCTGCCTTCCCCGCCGGCCGGCGTCACCGATTCGATGCTGCCCTTGAATGCCAAGGATTGCGCCGCGGACTTCAGGCTGTCCTCGATGCCTCCTTCGTCAAACTCGCCACGCACGCGAACGCTGTACTCGCTCGAGATCGCGTAGCCGCGCCTGGTCAGCGCCGCTACGAGGGCGCCATCGGTCACGAACAGCTCGAGCCCGCCGTCCCGTGCCGGCAAGGGACTCACCGGAACCCAGCGCAGGCCGCCGGCCTTCGGCAGCTTTTCGATCGCGCCAGGCGCGGGATCTGCCACGCGGGATCGCAGGCCTTCCTGCGCCGGGCGGTGATAGGCCATGCCGCGGTGCGGCGCATCGGCGGCGCGCTCGAGCCGCAGGCGCCGGCCGTCGAGACGCACGTCGTCCCGCAGGCCGACGGGTTGCCCTGGTGTCGCAGGCTTGCCGTTGACGGTGATGCGCCCTGCGGCGATCCACGATTCGACCTGACGGCGCGATCCGATGCCGCGCGCGGCGAGGAGCTTCTGAATGCGTTCGCGCATGAAACTGCGGCTGGCGCCGCGTCGCGTCAGCCGGCTGCGTCGGCGTCGTTGGCCGCCGGCAGGCCGGCAGGCGCTGCCTGGACGGTCGCCGGCCCGTCCAGGTCGAGCTGGATGCCCAGGTCGTCCATGTCCTTGAGGGCCGCGAGCGACGGCAATTCGTCGAGGGTCCTGAGCCCGAAGTAGTCGAGGAACTCGCGCGTCGTCCCGAGCAGCTCCGGGTGCCCCGGAACCTCACGATGTCCCACCACCCGGATCCAGCCGCGTTCCGTGAGCGTGCGCACGATGTTGGGATTGACCGTCACGCCGCGTACGTTCTCGATCTCGGCGCGCGTGATCGGCTGCCGGTAGGCGATCAGGGCAAGTGTCTCCAGGAGCGCGCGCGAATAGCGGGTCGGGCGTTCCTGCCAGAGCTTCGACAGCCGCGTCGAGTACTGGCGGCGCACCTGCATGCGCCAACCGCTCGCGACTTCGACCAGTTCCACCGGCCGGCCCTCGCAGTCGTCCGCGAGCGCGGCAAGCGCCTTGCGGACCGCCGCCGCCTCCGGTCGCTCGGGCTCGTCGAAGATCTCGCGCAATTGCTCGACGCTCAGCGGCTGGCCGTATGCCAGCAATGCCGCTTCGATGATGCTTTTCAGTGTCCCGGTTTCCATGGCTCGCCCCGTCAGGCGCTGGTGATTTCGATGGCTTCGACGGTCGCGGCATCCGCTGTCGCCTCGACGCGCCGCACGTGCAGCGGCTGGTAGGGCTCCGCCTGCACGATTTCCACGAGCTGCTCGCGCAGCAGTTCGAGGATGGCGACGAAGGTCACGGTGACGCCCAGGCGCCCTTCCTCCGGGCGGAACAGGCGGATGAACTCGACCAGGCCGACACCCTCGAGAATCGCCAGCACGTCCGACATGCGCTGTCTGACCGAAAGAGTGTCGCGCTGCACGTGCAGATGCGCGAACATCGTCGCGCGCTGCACGACATCCTTGAACGCGACTAGCATCTCCTGCAACGCCACCTCCGGCAGGAGGCGCACGACCTGCCGGTGCGTGAGTTCGGCGACCGCCGGGTATACGTCCCGGTCGAGACGCGGCAAGCCGTCGATGTCCTCGGCCGCGCGCTTGAAGCGTTCGTATTCCTGCAGGCGGCGCACGAGTTCGGCGCGCGGATCTTCCTCCTCTTCCCCGCCCTCGGACATGCGCGGCAGCAGCATGCGTGACTTGATCTCGGCCAGCATCGCGGCCATCAGCAGGTACTCGCCGGCCAGCTCCAGGTCGAGCTCCTGCATCAGCTGGATGTACTCCATGTACTGGCGCGTGATGTCCGCGATCGGAATGTCGAGGATGTCGAGATTCTGGCGCCGGATCAGGTACAGGAGCAGGTCGAGCGGGCCCTCGAATGCCTCGAGGAACACCTCGAGTGCCTGTGGCGGGATGTAGAGGTCGCGCGGTACTTCGGTGACCGGCTCGCCGTCGACGATGGCGAACGGCATCTCGGCCTGCTGGGGCGGCAGCTCGCTGGCCGCGGCCTCAGAACCGTTCCTCGCTTCGATGTCGGCGCTCTCGCTCAACGGTACTCCAGCCCGATCGCCTCGCGTACCTCGGCCATTGTCGCACGCGCGGCCTCGCGCGCCCGCTCGCAGCCGTCCGCGACGATGCCACGCACCAGTTCGGGATTCTCCTCGAACTCCCGCGCACGCTCGCGAAAACCCTGCAACTGCTTCAGTACGGATTCGATCACCGGCTTCTTGCAGTCCAGGCAGCCGATGCCGGCAGAGCGGCAGCCCGACTGCGCCCAGCCCCGCGTGGCGTCGTCGGAGTAGATCTTGTGCAGGTCCCACACCGGGCACTTTTCGGGGTCGCCAGGATCCGTGCGCCGCACCCGCGCAGGATCGGTCTGCATGGCCTTGAGTTTCTTCTCGACGCTTGCGGGCTCCTCGCGCATGGCGATCGTATTGCCGTAGGACTTCGACATCTTGCGGCCGTCGAGTCCCGGCACCTTGGGCGTCCTGGTCAGGAGCACGGAGGGCTCGGGCAGCACCACACGCCCGCCGCCCTCCAGGTAACCGAGCAAGCGCTCGCGGTCAGCGACCGTCAGGCTCTTTCCGGACTCGATCAGGGTGCGCGCCCTGCCGAGTGCCTCGCCATCACCGCGCTCCTGGAACTTGCGGCGCAACTCGTTGTACTGGGCGGCGTTGCGCGAGCCGAGGCGCTTGATGGCGCTCGCGACCCGGCTCTCGAAATCCGGCTCGCGGCCAAAGATATTGTTGAACCGGCGCGCGATCTCGCGCGTGATCTCGACATGCGCCACCTGGTCCTCGCCGACCGGAACATAGGCCGGGCGGTACATCAGAATGTCCGCCCCTTGGAGCAACGGGTAGCCGAGAAATCCGTAAGTGCTGAGGTCCTTGTCCTTGAGCTGCTCGATCTGGTCCTTGTAGGTCGGCACACGCTCGAGCCAGGAGACCGGCGTGACCATCGACAGGACGAGGTGCAGCTCGGCGTGCTCGGGCACGCGCGACTGGGCGAAAAAAGTGCAGGCGCTCGGGTTGAGTCCCGCTGCCAGCCAGTCGATGATGACTTCGGTGGCATTGGACTTCAGGTCTTCGGTGTTCTCGTAGGCGGTCGTCAGGGCGTGCCAGTCCGCGACAAAGAAGAAACATTCGTACTGGTACTGCAATTCGACCCAGTTCGCGAGCGCACCGTGGTAGTTGCCGAGATGCAGCCGGCCGGTCGGGCGCATGCCCGAGACCACGCGGCGATTCTGGCTGGCTGAAGCCGGCATCCCGTAACTCTAGCCCAGGTGCAGGCAGAATATGCCGGCGATCAAGCCGATCAGCGCAAGGACCGGGCGCGAGATGATCGGTGACAGAAGACCGGTCGCCAGCAGCCCGAGCACGATGAACAGCCCGAACGGGGCGACGCGCTCCAGGAACGTGCTCACCGGACCACGCGGCAGCAGGTTGGTCAGCACTTGCCCGCCATCCAGCGGAGGGATCGGCAGCATGTTGAATACTGCCAGCACGACGTTGAACCAGATGCCAATCCAGGCCATCTGTGCAATCCATTCGCCGGCGGTCCCGCTTCCAAAGCGTTGCGACAGCAACATCAGCAGCGCCCAGATGAGCGCCATGAGGACATTGGCGACTGGACCGGCCGCGGTCACCCAGACCATGTTGCTGCGCGGGTTGCGCATGTTGCGCGAATCGACCGGCACCGGTTTCGCCCAGCCGAACAGGAACCCCCCGAGCCAGAGCAGGACGGCGGGCACCAGCACGGTTCCGATCGGATCGATGTGACGGATGGGATTGAGGCTCAATCGGCCCTGCATTTCAGCGGTGCGGTCGCCGAACTGCCTGGCCACCAGCCCGTGGGCGACCTCGTGGATGGTGATGGCGAAAATGATGGGTATCGCGGCGATCGAAATTGTCGTCAGGAATTGCGCCAGGTCCATGTACTGCCCAGCGGCCGTGAACAGCCGCCCTCGCCGAGACTGCGTGGATTATACGATGCGCCGCGCCGCGGCCGTCACTGGAACGGTCGCGGATCACCCTTGCCGACGCGCAGCAAGACCGGAGAGTCACCGGACAGGTCGACGATCGTGCTGGGCTCGACACCGCAGCTGCCCGCGTCGAGCACGAGATCGACCGCATGGCCGATGCGCGCCTCGATCTCGCGACCGTCCGTCATCGGCGCGTCGTCGCCCGGCAACTGCAGGGTCGTGCTCATGATCGGCTCCGGGTAGTCGCGCAGCAGGGCCCGGACGACCTCGTGGTCCGGTACGCGTATGCCGACGGTCTTGCGCCGGGCGTCCATGAGCCGGCGCGGAACCTGCCTCGTCGCCCTCAGCACGAACACGTAGGGCCCGGGAGTGGAATTGCGGAGCAGCCGGTATTGCCAGTTCTCCACGACCGCGAAGCGCGCGATCTCGGCAAGGTCACGGCAGACAACGGTGAAGAAGTGTCCCTTCCTCGTCTGCCGGAGGGCCTGGATCCGCTCCATGGCCGGCTTGGCCCCGAGCGCGCAGCCGAGCGCATAGCACGAATCGGTCGGGTACGCGATCACGCCGCCGCCAGCGAGGCAATCCGCTGCGGCGCGCAGCAGGCGGGGCTGCGGGGTCTTGGGATGAAGTTCGAGCCGCCGATTCATGCGTCATTATGGACCGGGCGCAAGCCGGGGCCGGTTCCGCTATGATTGGCGCCCCATTTTGCGGTTCCATGCATGCGGCTGCTGTTCGATTTCCTGCCGGTCGCGGCGTTCTTCGTCGCCTACAAGCTTGCGGACATCTACGTCGCCACGGGCGTTATCATCGTGGCGTCGCTGCTGCAGGTCGCGATCTACTGGCTGTGGAAGCGACGCGTCAACCCGATGCACTTCGTGACCTCGGGACTCGTGCTGGTGTTCGGCGGCCTGACCCTGCTGGTTCACGACTCGGCGTACATCATGTGGAAACCGACGGTGGTCAACTGGCTTTTCGCCGCCGCATTCCTGGTGAGTCTCTGGCGCCGTGTTAGCGACCGCCCGCTGATCCAGCGCATGTTCGGTGCGACGGGTGCGGCGCCGGAACTCGGTGAGCCGCTGTGGCGCCGGCTGAACTGGATGTGGATCGCGTTCTTCCTCGGTATGGGCGCGCTCAATCTCGCGGTGTTCCGCTCTTTCGACGAAGCCACGTGGGTAAGCTTCAAACTCTGGGGCATGCTGGGCCTCACGATCGCGTTCATCGTCGCGCAGAGCTACTGGATCGCAGTGCGGACGGCGGCCCATGACGAGCCCGCGGGCTGAGCGCATCAAGGCCATGCTCGAGCATCGGTTCGCGTCAGCCCGCGTCAGCGTGCACGACGATAGCGCGCGGCATGCCGGCCATGCCGGCAGCCGCGACGGCGCCGGGCACTTTGTCGTCGAAATCGAGTCGCAGGACTTCAGCGGACGAAGCCGCCTCGAGCGGCATCGTCTTGTCTACCAGGCGCTCGCCCAAATGCTGCCGCGCGAGATCCACGCCCTGAATATCGTGGCAGTATCACCGGACGACGACTTCCCATCGAGGACCCAATGACATCCACGCAGATTCTCGCCATTTCCGCACTCGGCATGCTCCTGGCGGCCGGGTGTACCAAGGCCGAAACCCCGGAGGCGACGGCCGCCAAGCCGGTCGCAGTCGTGAACGGGACACAGATCACGCGCGACGTCTGGAACCTGTACGTCAAGACGCGCCATGCCGGCAAGACACCCGGCGACCTCACGGTCGACGAGCAGAATGCCGCGCTGGATGAATTGATCGGCATGTACGCGGGCGCCCAGGAGGCCGACAAGCAGAAGCTCGGCGCCGGCGAGCCCAACGCGCGGCTCGAACTGGTGGGCAACAGCGCAAAGGCCGAACTGCTCTACAAGAAATTCAGCGAAGGCGCGCAGCCCACGGATGCAGAGCTGCAGGCCGAGTACGATGCACGCATCGCGGAGTCCCCGAAGCTCGAGTTCCACGCGCGGCACATCCTGGTCGACGACGAAGGCAAGGCAAAGGAACTGATCGCCAAGCTCGACGGCGGCGCGAACTTCGAGCAGCTCGCCAAGGACAACTCGAAGGACAGCTCGGCGGCAGAAGGCGGCGACCTCGGCTGGTTTTCGCCGAACCAGATGGTCAAGCCCTTTTCCGACGCGGTCCAGCAGCTTGAAGTCGGCAAGTATACGGCGGCGCCGGTCAAGTCTGAGTTCGGCTGGCACGTGATCAAGCTCGAGGAAAAGCGTCCGACCACGCCGCCGCCGTTCGATGCCGTGAAGGCGCAGCTCGGCCCGCTCGTCAACCAGAAGAAGTTCGAGACCTACCTCAAGGATCTCGTCAAGGCGGCAAAGGTCGAGCGCTCGCTCTGATTCAGGCCGCGGGGCGGAAGTAGCGCGAGTACGTCCGGTTCATCGGATTGATGGCCGGCGCCACGACTCGCGGTGAAACCAGGCGCCGCGTGACGTAGAAGTACACGGGCAGCAGGGGGTAGTCGTTGAGCATCAACGACTCCGCCTGCTGCAGCGTGTCGCGCCGGCGCGCCGGATCCTCCTCCGCGGCCGCCGAGGCCATCAGACGCGCGTATTCGTCGTTGCTCCAGCGGCCGAAGTTCTGCGGGCTGTCGCGGGTCATCGTGTCGAGGAAGGTGGTCGCGTCGTTGAAGTCCGCGGTCCAGCCGACACGCACCACATCCCATTGCGCGGGATCCGCGCGCGCCGCGAGATAGGCATTGAATTCCATCTGCACCAGCTCGGTCTCGACCCCGAGCGCTTCCTTCCACATTGCGGCGACCGCCAGGCACACGCGCTGAACCGGTTCGTTTTCGTTGTACAGGAGCCGCAGGCGCAGCGGCCTCGTCGCGGAATACCCCGCGTCCGCATAGAGCGTCCGGGCGCGCGCCAGGCGCTCACCGGGACTCTGGTCCCGCCAGGCGTAGTAGGCGGGCGTGTAGTGCCAGACCCCGTCCGGAACGAGTGAGTACGCCGGCACCTGCCCCGCCCCGGTGACCGACTCCGTGATCTTTTCCCGATTGACGGCCAGCGACAATGCTTCGCGCAAGCCGGGCTTGCCGCGCGGCGGACCACGATTCGTATTGAGCGTCAGGTAGATCGTGGCCAGCGTTGCCCGGTACTGGAGCCCGGAGCCGGCCTGCGCACGCAGTTCCTGGAACCTGTGCTCCGGCACCGAATACGTCACATCGAGCTCACCGGACCTGAAGCGCAGGTATTCCGCATTTTCATCGGGCACGAAAAAGTAGCGGACCTCGTCGAAGGCGACGGCTGTCGAATCCCAGTAATTCGGATTGCGCCGCAATGTGAGGCTCGATCCAGGAATGAACTCCGCGAGCACGAAGGGACCATTCGAAACGGTCGCGCCCGGCTTTGCGAACCCGCCTGCTCCCGTCAGCGATGTCGGGTGGACGGGTGACGATACGGTATTGGTGAGAATGTCCGGAAAATACGGAACCGGACGAGTCAGCCGAATTTCAAGTTCATGCTGGTCGATGGACCGTACCCCGAGTTCGCTGATGGGCAACTCGCCCTTGAGTATCTCGGGCGCATTCTCGATCGCTCACAGAAGGTCCGCCGCGCCCGATGCCGTCGCAGGATCGACTGCGCGGTGAAAAGCCGCAACGAAATTCCCGGCGGTAACCGGGTCGCCATTGGACCATCTGGCATCACGACGCAGCTGGAACACATACCGTCGGCCCTGCGACCTGACACCCGTTTTAGTCCCGTCCGGAGCTAGAGTCCGCGGTTAACGATAGCGTCTTTCCGGTCCTCGATAAATTGCTCGCAGCGAACTCCTCGGGAGTCAGATCGCCGAGCGAGCTGTGCGGCCGCTCGGTGTTGTACTCGACCCGCCAGGCTTCGATGATCCTCCGTGCCTGCATCATGGTCACGAACCAGTGCTCGTTCAGGCACTCGTCGCGGAACTTGCCGTTGAACGACTCGATATGGGCGTTCTCGTTCGGCTTGCCCGGCCGTATGAACGACAGCTGCACGATATTCTCGTACGCCCAGACGCCGAGCACCTGGCCCTCGAACTCCGGGCCATGGTCGACGGTGATCGAGCGCGGCAGCCCGCGCGTCTCGGCCAGCCGCTCGAGCACCGCCCTGACGCGGGTGCCCGTGATCGAGGTGTCGACCTCGATCGCCAGGCACTCCCGGGTACAGTCATCGACGATCGTCAGGCAGCGCAGCCGCCGACCATCGGCCAGCCCGTCCGAGACGAAGTCCATCGACCAGCTCAGGTTGGCAGCCAGAGGTTTTGGTAAGGGCTTGCGCTCGAACGGCCCGATCCGCTTGCGCTTGCGCCGCCGCACCGCAAGACCCGCCTCGCGGTACAGTCGATACACCCGCTTGCGGTTGACCAGGAAGCCCTCCCGCCGCAGCCGTCGGTAAATGCGCCGATAGCCGTAGCGGCGTTTCTCGGCCGCGATCGCCAGCATCCGCTCGATCAGTCCGGCGTATGGCACACGCCGGCTCCGGTAGCGATACAAGGACCGGGACAGCCTGAGCAGCCCGCAAGCGCGCGTCACACCGAAGCCCCGTTCCGCCATCAGCGCGGTCACCGCTTCGCGCTTCACTTGCGGGCCTGCCATTTTCGGCCCAGCAGATCCTTCAGCGCCGCCTTGTCGAGCTCGGCATCAGCCAGCAGCCGCTTGAGCTTCGTGTTCTCGGCCTCCAGTTCCTTCAACCGGCGCGCCTCCGAGACCGTCGTCCCGGAGTACTTCGCCTTCCAGTTGTAGAACGTCGCCTCGGAGATCCCGTGCCGCCGGCACAGCTCCTTGGTCTTCGCTCCAGCCTCCGCCTCCCTCAACACCCCGATGGTCTTCTCTTCCGTATATCTCGTCGCCTTCATCGCCTGCTCCTGGTGAAGCAGACTCTGCTCCCGTCCGGGACTAAACTCGGGTGTCAGGTCGCAACCACATTGGCCGACATCTCAAGCAACTCGTCGCGTCTGATCTTGGACGCCTGCCTCCGCCTCCTCCGTCCCCTGGCGCGGATCATGCTTCGGCACGGCCTGTCGTCTTATGATTTCGCGCGTATTGCCAATATTGCCTTTGTTCGGGCCGCCGGCGATATCCTGCGCGAGCAGGGTAAACCCGTGAGTTTCTCGCGTGTTTCTGCAATTACTGGCCTGCACAGGCATGTCGTCAGCAATATTGTTAACTCGCGGGAGTCGGCAGAGGCCGATGTCCCGACCGATAAGGACTACCGCCGCAACCGGCTAGCACGCGTCCTTTCGGGCTGGTACGAGAGCCCGTGCTATACCGATGCCGAAGGGCGCCCGCTGGTGCTGGCCCCCGACGGGCCGGCACCGTCCTTCGCGGCCCTGGTTCGCGAGTTCAGCGGCGACATTTACCCGGGGATCATCCTTGATGAGCTGCGCGAGGTCGGCGCGGTTTCTATCCTGCAGGATGGCCGTGTCCGCACGCTGGCGCGCCGCTACACGAGCGGCGGCGCGGAGGCGGCGGCGATCCAGCACCTCGGGGGTGTCGCGCGCGACGTCTTCAATACGCTCGAGCACAATCTCGCCCATCCCCCGGAGCTTCGGCGCTACGACGACACGGTCGTGTCCTTGCGGCTCGATCGCGCCGCGTTGCCGCTCTTCCGGCGGTTGTTGCGCCAGCGCGGCGCCGCATTCCTCGAGGATATCGAGGGTTGGGTCGCGGAGCACGAACTTCCAGACTCGGCCGAAGCGGTGCGCGCCGGGGTGACGGTGCAGATGTTCGTGGATGAGGTGCCCGAGAGGTCGGAGGAATCCGCGGGTTCGTCCGCCGCGTGATCAGCGCTTGCGCCCGAAGAGCGCCAGGAATTCTTCTTCGCTGAGTAGCCTGAGACCAAGCTCGCCGGCTTTCTTGAGCTTCGATCCCGCGTCTGCCCCGACGACGACGTAGTCGGTCTTCCTGGAAACGCTTCCGGATACCTTCCCGCCCCGCGCGCGAATCAGGTCGCCGGCCTCGTCGCGCGAAAGCGAAGCCAGCGTGCCGGTGAGGACGAAGGTCTTCCCTCCGAGCTCCATGCTGGCCTCTTCGACGCTTGGCATTTCCGGCCAATGCACGCCGAGCTGCACCAGCGCATCGATGACGCGGGCGTTGCGCGGCTCGCGCAGAAACGCATGCACGTGGGCCGCGGTGACGGGCCCGATGACGGGTACATCCTCAATCTCGGCGGCCGTGGCATGGCGCAGCCTGTCGAGAGTGCGGAAATGCCGCGCAAGCGCCTCGGCCGTGGCCTCGCCAACGTCACGGATGCCGAGCGCGAACAGGAATCGCGGCAGCGTGGTGGTCTTGCTGCGCTCGAGCGACTGCACGAGCTTGGCCGCCGATTTCTCGCCCATGCGGTCAAGCTCGGCCAGTGCCTCGGCACGCAAGCGGTAGAAGCCCGCGGCATCCTTGACCAGCCCCTGGTCGACGATCTGGTCGACCAGCTTGCTGCCCATGCCCTCGATTTCCATGGCACGACGCGACGCGAAATGCCGCAGCGTCTCCTTGAGCTGTGCCGGGCACACGAGCGCCCCGGTACAGCGGGCTACCGCCTCACCCTCCTCCCGCTCCACGTCGGAGCCGCATGCCGGGCACCGGTCCGGCAGCCGTTCTGACCTGGTTGCCGGCGGCCTCTTTTCCAGGATGACGCGCACGACTTCCGGTATGACGTCGCCCGCGCGGCGCAGCACCACGGTATCGCCCACCCGAACATCCTTGCGTCGCAGTTCGTCGATGTTGTGCAGCGTCGCATTCGAAACCGTCGCGCCTCCCACGAAGACGGGCTCGAGTCGCGCAACGGGCGTCAATGCGCCGGTGCGCCCGACCTGCCACTCGATGGCCCGGACTTTCGTGACCTCTTCCTCGGCCGGGAACTTGTGGGCGATCGCCCAACGGGGCGCGCGCGCGATGAAGCCGAGCTCGCGCTGCTCCGCGAGCGAATCGACCTTGTAGACCACACCGTCAATCTGGTAACGAAGCTTCGGCCGCTTTGCGGCGATGTCCTCGTAGTAGGCAAGCAGTCCTTCGACGCCTTCGACGACGCGGGTTTCCGGCGATGTCCGCAGGCCCCAGCTGCGCAACGCTGCGAGAACCTCACTGTGACGCCCGGGCAGACGCGCGCCTTCGGCGAATGCGGCACCGTAGAAGAAGACCTCGAGCGGCCGCGAAGCGGCCAGGCGGGGGTCGAGCTGGCGCAGGCTGCCGGCCGCGGCGTTGCGCGGATTCACAAACACCTTCTCGCCTTTCGCTTCCGCGCGCCGATTCATCTCCTGGAAACCGGCGATCGACATGAGCACTTCGCCGCGTACGTCGAGCACTTCCGGAAAGCCATTGCCGGCAAGCCGCAGCGGGACGGACTGGATGGTCCGGATATTGTGCGTGACGTCCTCGCCGACCGCGCCGTCGCCGCGCGTGGCCCCGATTTCGAGGCTGCCATGACGGTAGGTCAGGCTCACCGCCAGGCCGTCGAGCTTGGGCTCGCAAAGGTACCGGATTGCGCGCTCGGTCTCGAGCCGCTCGCGTACCCGCCGGTCAAAGGCAAGCACTTCTTCACGGGAGAAGGCATTGTCGAGCGACAACATCGGTACGCGATGGCGGACCTGCGCGAATGCCTCTACCGGCGCGCCGCCGACCCGCTGCGTGGGCGAGTCCGTCGTGACCAGCTCCGGATAGTCCTGCTCGAGCGCGCGCAGATCCCGAACCAGCTGGTCAAAAGCGGAGTCCGGGATTTCCGGGTCATCCAGGACGTGATACCGGTAATTGTGGTGCTCGATCGCGTCACGCAGCTGCGCGACGCGCTGCCGAACGGCCGCGGGCGCCGGCTTCTTCATCAGCTTCGCCGCAGGCGCCGGTTGCGATGCTCGAAATGGACCAGCTCTTCGCGCAGGTTCAGGATCCGCTGCGCGGTGAGCGTGCTGCCCTGTTCGTCCTGAAGCTGTCCCCCGAGGCGCTCGGCAAGGTTGCGCCCCGCGGTCAATACCAGGTCGAAGATCGCGGGCGCATCGAGCACACCGGGGACGATGCCGAACAAGGAAATACCCGAGAATTCCTGTTCATCCATACGCGCCGGGTCGAACGAGCCAGGTTCCATCAGGCTCGCGACGTAGAACAGCGTCTTGCCGTCCTCGCGCGGGCGATGAAAAATCGAATACGGCCCGAACTCGAGCCTTTCCGCCTCCAATGCGGCGCGCAGCTCTGCGCCCAGCCAAGGTTCGCCAGGCGCGACCAGCCGCAGCGCGACGATTCGCTGTTGCGATGCTTCGGCCGTGCGGCGCTCGACGACATCGGTGGGCGGCTCCGGCGGCGCCGCGACGCGCTTCGGTGCAACTTCGTCCAGGTCCAGCGGCTGGGTCCGGACCCAGGGCGCGCGATGATCGTCATCCGGCTCGTTGGCGTCTTCGCCCATCGCTTCCTGGTCGTCCGGCGCGTCTGCGAACCCGCTATCGCCCCCCGGTTCGGCGACGTGCGCAAACTCCGATTGCAGCGGGTGCCGCCGCTCGATCCCGACGAAGTCCGACACGTCGACTTCCATGTCCTCGGGAATCTCGATGATCGGCGGCCTGCGCTCGACGCGCACGCGTTCGATGGTCCGCGCATACGTGACGGCTGATTCGACGTCAGGCTGCGCAAATTCCTCCGCGCCCTCGGCCTCGCCTTCCGGCGCGCCCGACACAGTCGACTTCGATTCCTGCGGCCGGCGCGTCTCCCACCACCACAGGCCGAGGATCAGCGCGATGCCGGCTCCAAGCAGTATCCAGCGCAGCTCAGGCACGGCTTCACACCCTGACTAGCCGACCGCGGCCATCCGCACGGCTTCGTCGACGTCCACCGCCACGAGGCGGGACACGCCGGGCTCGCCCATGGTCACGCCGATCAGGTGGCTCGCGAGCTCCATGGTGTTCTTGTTGTGCGTGATGAAGACGAACTGCACGCGCTCGGACATGTCGCGCACGATGTCGCAGAACCGGCCGACGTTGTGCTCGTCGAGCGGCGCGTCGACCTCGTCGAGCAGGCAGAAGGGCGCAGGGTTCAGCTCGAAGATCGAAAACACGAGCGCCACCGCCGTCAGCGCCTTTTCGCCGCCGGACAGCTGGTGGATGGAGCTGTTCCGCTTGCCGGGCGGACGGGCCATGACCGCGACCCCGGCGGTCAGCAGGTCCTCGCCGACGAGTTCGAGGTAGGCGGCGCCGCCGCCGAACAGACGCGGAAATTTCTCCTTGAGGCCGTTGTTGATGCGGTCGAAGGTGTCCTGGAAGCGCGCACGCGTTTCCCGGTCGATTCTGCGGATCGCCTGCTCGAGCGTGTTCAGCGCGTCCGTGAGGTCAGCGAACTGGCGGTCGAGGTATTCCTTGCGCTCCGATTGTTCTTTCAGTTCGTCGATCGAGGCGAGGTTCACCGCCCCGAGCCGCTCGATCCGGTCGGTCACTTCGGCGAGCTGCTGGTCCCAGCCGGGCACTGATGCGTCCGCCGGCAACCCCGCGGTCACCTGCTCGAGATCGAACTGGGTCGCCGTGAACTGCTCGACCAGCGATTCGCGCCGCACGCGGGTTTCCTGCATGCCGAGACTGATCTCCGCGAGCGCAGCGCGCGCGGATTCGGCGACCGCGTCGACTTTCTGCCGCTCCAGGTCCAGCTCGCGCACACCGGCGTCGGCGTCCTCGACCGCGCGCCGCGCCTCGCCGAGCTCGCGTTCGACCGCAAGGCGCTGTGCCAGGAATTCCTGGAGCTGGCGCTCCAGCTCCGCATAGGGGCCTTCGCCGTCGGCCAGCTGGCGCTCGAGATCGACGCGGCGCGCTTCCAGCTGCCGCGACAGGTCGCTCGCGCGCTCGAGGCTCGTCCGCAGCGTCGCGAGCGTCGAGCGCTGCGATTCGACGCGGATGGCCACTTGCTGGGCCGCGCCACTCTCCGCGGCGTGCCGCTCCCGGGCGGTCACGAGGTCCGCGCGCAGCGCGTCGCGCTCCCTTTCCAGCGCCGCGCCTCGCGACGCCAGCCCGCGCTGGCGCTCGAGCCCGGTTTCGAGCCGTGCACGGCACTGCCCTGCGTCCGCACGGTCGCGGGCAAGGTGCCCGTCGACCTGCACCAGCTCCTCCGCGAGTCGCGCCACGCGCTCCGCGATCTGCAGGGCTTTCGAGCGGATGGTCTCGTGAGCGCCCTGCACGCTCACGAGGTCGTGATGCAGGCGATTGACCCGCGTGTGCAGTTCGTCGCGGCTCGCGTCGAGCGCCGCGTGCCGCTCGCGGGTCGCGGCAAGTTCCGCTTCCAATGCGGCGACGGTGCGTTGCCGGCCGGAGATCTTGTCCTGCAGGCGCCGCAATTCCTGTTCGCGCTCGATGACGCCGGCGTGCCCCGCCGCGCTGCGCGCGACGCGCACCCACGCCCGCCCCAGCCAGACGCCGCTGCCCGTGATGACGGACTCGCCGGCCTTCAGAGACTTGCGGCGCGCGAGCGCGTCCGCGAGCGAGTCGACGACGACGATGCCGGCCAGCAGGTCCGCGACGATCGCCGGCCCGCGAACCCGTGCCTGGAGCGTGCCACCGTCGGCCTGCGAGCGTTCGGCCATTCCCGTGTCCGCGACCGTCAGCTGCCCGGTGCCCAACTCTTCAAGCGACGGCGCGACGGTTTCGACGCCGTCGACGCAGACCGCTTCCAGGTAGCTGCCGAGAGCCGTTTCCACCGCCCGCTCCCAGCCGCGGTCGACTTCGATCTGCTGCGCAAGGCGCGGACGCGCATCGAGCCCGTGCTTCTCCAGCCACTCCGTGGTTCCGGCCTGGCCCTTGCCCAGCGCCGCCTTCTGCACGGCATCGACGGTCAGCCACTCGCTGCGCGCGTCGTGCAGCGCAGCCTTCGCGGCGTCGAGCGAGGCCGCTCCCTGCCGTTCGTCTTCGCGCAGGCCCTGCAGCCTGGCGAGCGTATCGTCGAGCTCCTGTTGCGCCGCGCGCCCGCGCTCACTCGCCTCGCTTTCCGCGGCGGCGAACTCGGCGGGTGTCGCACCGGGCACGCCGGCATCGAGCTGTGTGCGTTCATCGGCGAGCCGTTCGCGCTGCGCGTTCAGCCGCAGCAGGCCGGCTTCGATCTGCTCAATGCGCGCCTGCTCGACCTGCGCGAGGCGCGTAGCCTCCGCCGATTCGCGATTGAAATCCTCCCAGCGCTGCTGCCAGCCGGTCATCGCGGTCTCGGCTGCGGTGAGCGCATCGCGCGCCGCCGCTTCCTGCCCCCGTGCCGCGTCCAGCTCCGGGTCGGCCAGTTCCAGGAACCGCGCGAGTTCGGCGAGCTGCTCGCCGTCGCGCGCGACCAGGGCCGAGGACTCCGCATGCTCGGCCATGACTCGCCCGAGATCCGCACGCTGGCGCTGCTTCAGCTCCCGCGCGTGCTGAATCGCCTGCTCGGTGCGCGTCGCGTCCGCCCCTGCCTGGTAGTAGCGCCCCTGCACGGCCGTCAGCGCGTCCGAGCATTCCATGTGCCGCGAGCGCGCGCGCTCGACGGCAGCCTCGGCTGCGCGCAATGCCGCGATCGCGGCCTGGGTTTCGCTCTCGCGCTGGCCCACGAGCGCGTGCCGGCCGGCAATGTCGGTGTCGAGGTCGCGGATTCGGAGCGCGAGCAGCTCGGCCTGCAGCTGCCGCTTCTGCTGCATGCTCTCCTGGTAACGCCGCGCGATGCCGGCCTGGCGCTGCAGGTGGCGGATCTGCTTGTCGACTTCCTCGCGCAGGTCGTTCAGCCGTTCGAGATTCTCGCGCGTCTGCGCCATCCGGTTCTCGGTCTCGCGGCGGCGGTCCTTGTAGCGCGAGATGCCGGCGGCCTCTTCGACGAAGGCCCGCATGTCCTCGGCGCGCGCCTCGATCAGGCGCGAGATCATCCCCTGCTCGATGATCGCGTAGCTGCGTGAGCCCAGGCCGGTGCCGAGGAACAGGTGCGTGATGTCCTTGCGGCGGCACTTGGCGCCGTTGATGAAATAGGTCGAGTTGCCGTCGCGCGAGACGAGCCGCTTGAGCGACACCTCAGTGTAGCCGGCATACGGCCCCGCCAGCTTGCCGTCGCTGTTGTCGAACACGAGCTCGACCGAGCCGCTGCCGATCGGCTTGCGGGTGCGTGAGCCGTTGAAGATCACGTCGGTCATCGAGTCCCCGCGCAGGTGCTTGGCGGAGATCTCGCCCATCACCCAGCGCACCGCGTCGATGATGTTCGACTTGCCGCAGCCGTTCGGGCCGACGACGCCGGTCAGGTTGGAGGGGAAAGAGACGGTGGTGGGATCGACGAAAGACTTGAATCCGGCGAGTTTTATCCTGGCAAGGCGCATTGCGGCTAGTGTAGATTAACCGCCCGCAATTGACGACGACCGAAGGGGATCCGCATGAGCCCGACTGCGCCGTCCCGTGAGATCGAGTTGTTTCCGAATCCGCAGCCCGGCCGCGACTACACGATCCGGATGCGGATTCCCGAGTTCACCTGCCTGTGCCCGCGCACCGGCCAGCCGGATTTCGCGACGCTCGAGCTCGAATACGTGCCCGACCAGCTGTGCATCGAACTCAAGTCGCTCAAGCTCTACATCTGGTCGTTCCGCGACCGCGGCGCATTCCACGAGGCGGTGACCAACGAGATCGCGGATCTGCTCGCCGCCGCGCTGAAGCCGCGCTTCCTGCGCCTTGCGGCCCGGTTCAACGTGCGCGGCGGCATTGACACGAAGGTCGTCGCCGAACACCGACAGGCGGGCTGGGTCGCGCCGCCGCCCGTCAGCCTGCCCTGACAAATTTCCGGCCGGACAAGCCGCATTTTCCGGCACTGGACCCGGCGAAAACCGGGGCTATAATCCGGCGCTCAATTGCATAGGCTGCGGAGAACTTGATGCCTGCCAAGAAGGCCGCCCGACCCAGGAAACCCACTGCCAAAGCTGCGCCGCGCAAGGCGCCCGCGCCCCGCAAGGCGGCAAAGCCAGCGGCCCGCAAGCCGAAACCGGCGCCGGTCCGCGCCAAGGCGGCAAAGCCGGTCAAGGCCAAGTCCCGCCCGATAGTGCCGCCGCGTCCTGCCAAGTCCGCCAGTCAGGCATCTGCCGCCCGCGCTGCGGTCATGGCGAAGCCGAAGGCCGTCATTCCGCCCTCCCAGGTCCCCGAGGCGCACGCCAGCCTGGCTGCGCTCCAGGCGCGTGCCAGCCGGCGGCAGAACGCCGGCGACGAGGACGAGGACGGCACAGGGACACACAGCCTCCTGCTTGGCCCGCGTAACGTCCGTCCGTACCGCGAACGGAAGGGCGAGCTGTACATGGGCCGTGAACAGCTCGATCACTTCCGCGTCATCCTGAATTCCTGGAAGCGTGACCTCATGGAGGAGGTCGACCGCACCATGTCGCACATGAAGGATGAAGCTGCGAACCCGCCGGACCCGAACGACCGTGCGACGCTGGAATCGGAGTTCGCCCTCGAGCTGCGCACGCGCGATCGCGAGCGCAAGCTGATCCGCAAGATCGAGGAAGCGCTGAGCCGGATCGAGGACGGCAGTTACGGCTACTGCAACGAAACCGGCGAGCCGATCGGCGTCAAGCGCCTGGAAGCGCGGCCGGTCGCGACGCTGTGCCTCGAGGCTCAGGAGCGGCGCGAGCGCCGCGAGAAGCAGTACGGCGACCGCGACGACTGGTACCGCTGACGCGCGCGAGCGGGCGCCCTGCGGCCGCTTCGCGCCGACACCCTCCGGACCCCTGCACCTGGGCTCGCTGCTGGCGGCATCCGGCAGCTACCTGAGCACCCGCAGCCAGGGCGGTCGCTGGCTGCTCAGAATCGACGATCTCGATCAGGCGCGCTGCGTGCCGGGTCTCTCGGAAGCCATTCCCTGGACACTCGAGGCATTTGGATTCGAATGGGATGGAAGCGTCTATTTCCAGTCCGATCGAATTGATGACTATGCCGACGCCCTGAGTCAGTTACAGGCAGCGGGTCGCTCGTACGCCTGCCGCTGCAGCCGATCAAAGCTGGCTGCCGCCCAGGCAGCGGATCCAGCGTCCGAGCCCGTCTACCCGGGGACCTGCCGCGGCGATCCGGAAGCAATCTGCGGGCCGCACGCGTGGCGATTTGCAATTGACTCCCGGGCGGCGCCAGTCGAGTTCGAGGATGCGATTCAGGGCCCGTGCCGCCAGGATTGCCGCCGCGAGGCCGGTGACTTTGTCGTCAAGCGCCGCGATGGCTTCTTCGCCTACCACCTCGCGGTGGTCGTCGACGACGCGCGACAGGGCATCAGCGAGGTCGTGCGCGGCGCGGATCTCCTCTCCTCCACCCCGCGCCAGATCCTGCTGCAACGAGCGCTCGGCCTGCCGACGCCGCGCTACAGCCACCTGCCGCTACTCGTAGAGCCCGACGGGCGGAAACTCTCGAAGTCACGGCACGCGCTGCCGCTCGCCGCGGATGCGGCCGCATCGCAACTCTGGCGGGCGCTTTGCTGGCTGGAACAATCGCCGCCGCCTGAACTCGCGCACGCACCCGTGCGCGAAATCTGGGCGTGGGCGATCCCGAACTGGAAGCCGGACAGGCTGAAAGGAATCCGCGAGCGGCGCTTGCCGCCCGCGGGCTAGTTGCTCAGGCGACTCCGCGCATCGACAGCCGCACGCGGCCCTGACGGTCGACCTCGAGCACCTTGACCTTCACGATGTCGCCTTCCTTGAGCTTGTCGCTGACCCGCTCGACGCGTTCGTCGGAGATCTGCGAGATGTGCACGAGGCCGTCGCGGCCCGGCAGGATGGCGACGAAGGCGCCGAAGTCCATCAGCCGCACGACCTTGCCCTGGTAAACCCGGCCGACCTCGACGTCCGCCGTGATCATCTCGATGCGGCGCAGTGCCTCGCGACCCGACGCGCCATCGACCGAGGCAATTTTTACCGTGCCGTCGTTCTCGATGTCGATCGTCGCGCCGGTCTCCTCAGTGATCTGGCGGATGACCGAGCCGCCCTTGCCGATGACGTCGCGGATCTTTTCCGGGTCAATCTTGATCGTGACGATGGTCGGCGCCCAGGTCGACATCTCGGCGCGCGGCTTGTCGAGCACCTTGTTCATCTCGCCGAGGATGTGCAGCCGGCCGGCCTTCGCCTGCTCCAGCGCCACCTTCATGATCTCGGGCGTGATGCCGTTGATCTTGATGTCCATCTGCAGCGCCGTCACGCCGGTCGCCGTGCCCGCCACCTTGAAGTCCATGTCGCCGAGGTGATCTTCGTCGCCCAGGATGTCCGTGAGCACCGCGAACCGCTCGCCTTCCTTGACGAGGCCCATCGCGACGCCCGCGACCGGGGCCTTGATCGGCACCCCCGCGTCCATCAGGGAAAGGCTGGTGCCACAGACCGAGGCCATCGAGCTCGAGCCGTTCGACTCAAGGATTTCCGAAACCACGCGCAGCACGTAGGGAAAACTCTCGAGATTCGGCATGACCGCCATGATGCCGCGCCGGGCGAGGTTCCCGTGGCCGATCTCGCGGCGCTTCGGCGAGCCCATGAAGCCCGTTTCGCCGACCGAGAACGGCGGAAAGTTGTAATGCAGCATGAACGGCTCGCGCCGCTCGCCGGCGAGCGCGTCGATGATCTGCGCGTCGCGGCCGGTGCCGAGCGTCGTCGTCACGAGCGCCTGCGTTTCGCCGCGGGTGAAGATTGCCGAGCCGTGCGTGCGCGGCAGCGCGCCCACTTCGACGCGGATCGGCCGGACCGTCTTCAGGTCGCGGCCGTCGATGCGCGGCTTGCCGTCGAGGATCATGTCGCGGACCAGGCGGTACTCGAGATCATGCAGCGCGGTGCCGACCTGTTCCTTCGTGTACAGCGGCTTGTCGCCGCCCGTGAGCGACTCCTGCGTCTTCTGGCGGATCTCCGCGAGCCTCGCGACACGCGTCTGCTTGACCACCGTCGCATAGGCCGCTTCGAGCGCAGTCTTCGCCTGCGCGGCGACCGCCTGCTGGAGCGCGACGTTCTGGTCCGCGGGCTTCCACTCCCAGCGCGGCTTGCCCGCCTCGGCGGCGAGCTTGTTGATGGCGCTGATCGCGGCCTGCATCTCCTTGTGCCCGAACAGCACGGCGCCCAGCATGACTTCCTCGGACAGGCCCTTGGCTTCCGACTCGACCATCAGTACCGCGTCCTGCGTGCCGGCGACGACGAGGTCGAGTTCCGACTCGGTCTTGACCTGCGAAGTCGTGGGGTTCAGCAGGTACTTGCCGTCTCTGTATCCGACACGCGCGGCACCGATGGGTGAGGTGAAGGGAATGCCCGACAACGCGACTGCGGCCGAAGCGCCGATCAGCGAGGGGATGTCGGAGTCGATCTCGGGATCGAGCGACAGCACCGTCGCCACGACCTGGACTTCGTTGTAGAAGCCCTCGGGAAACAGCGGCCGAAGCGGCCGGTCGATCAGACGGGAAGTCAGCGTCTCCTTTTCGGAGGGCCGGCCTTCGCGCTTGAAGAAGCCACCCGGGATCTTGCCGGCGGCGTAGGTCTTCTCCACGTAATTGACGGTCAGCGGGAAGAAATCGCGGCCGGCGACCGCCTCGCGGCGGCCAACCGCCGTGACCAGCACCACCGTGTCGCCCATCGTGACGACGACTGCGCCGTCGGCCTGTCGGGCGAGCCGCCCGGTCTCGATCGTGACCGGGTGCGCGCCATACGTGAATGTCTGCCTGGAAGCGCTCAAGCGGGTCCCCTTTGATTACAGGTACGGAAAACAAGCGCCTCGCGCCCGCTGCGCCTCAGCGGCGCAGGCCAAGTTCGTTGACGACCTTGGTGTACCGCTCGGGGGCCTTGTCCTTGAGGTAGTCCAGGAGCCGCCGGCGTTGTGCCACCATCTTCAGCAGGCCGCGCCGGGAGGCGTGGTCGCTCTTGTGCGTGGTGAAGTGCTCGGTCAGCCCGTTGATCCGTTCGGAGAGCAAGGCGATCTGGACTTCCGGGGATCCGGTGTCCGTCGCGGCGCGCCGGTACTTGCCGACGACCTCCGCCTTGCGCGCAGTCGTGAGTGGCATCTCGTTCACTTAACCCTTTAAAAAGGCGCGCATTGTACCCGCCGGGCAGGGTCGCCTCAAGCACGCGAGGCGGGGCTGGGCGGCAACTCGACCATGATCCGTTCGGGGGCCAGGCGGGCCCCCTCGGCGCTCATCCGGCCGACGCCAAGGAACTTGCCGCCGACCCCGTACATGCGAACCTGCGCCGAACCCGGCCCGGCCAATAGCACGGACCTCCCCTGCAGGATCGACGCTTCCGCGACGCCGGTGAGCTGGATGGGCGGCAGGCCTGGCAGGGCGCTATCCACGGCCAACAGCAGCCCTTCGAGGCCAGAACTGGCTGCCGCCTGTTCGATCGCCTCGAGCGTCTGCATGCGTTCCCCCGTGAACGGCCCGAGCGCGGTCCGGCGCAGACTCGCCACGTGGCCAACCGTCCCGAGGGCGCGCGCCAGGTCCTCGCCGAGACTGCGCACGTACGTGCCCTTGCTGCAAGTGACCTCGAAGTCCAGCCAGTCGTCGCCGGCTCCGAGCCAGTTGAGACGCTCGATCCGGATGCGGCGCGGCGCGCGCTCGACCTCGACGCCGGCGCGCGCCAGGCGGTAGAGCCGCTCGCCTTCGTGTTTCAGCGCCGAGTACATCGGTGGCACCTGCGTGGATTCGCCCAGGAACGAGGCCGCGATCGCACGCACCCGATCCGGTTCCAGCGGCGGCACCGGCGCCGTGTCGACGGTCTCGCCCGCCCGGTCGCCCGTGCTCGTGCGCGAACCCAGCGCCAGTCGAAATCGGTAGGTCTTATCGGCATCCAGCAGGAATCCGCAGGCCTTCGTCGCCTGCCCGAGGCACACCGCCAGGAGCCCGCTGGCGAGCGGGTCGAGGCTGCCCGTGTGGCCCGCCTTGCGGGCACGGAAAGCGCGCCGGACGCGCTGCAGCGCCGCGTTCGAAGTCAGGCCCTCGGGCTTGTCGAGCAGGACGATGCCGTCCACCTCGCGTCGCGGCACGGCCGGCGCCGGCACGGCGCTCACTCCGGGCCCGGTTCGGTCTCGACGTGCCGTTCCCGGTCGCGCTCGACCGCGTCGTGGATCAGCGCCGACAGGCGCGCCCCGCGCTCCACCGAGTCGTCGATGCGGAACACCAGCTCGGGCGCCACGCGCAGGCGCATCTGGTTGCGGACCTGGTGACGCAGGTAGCCGGCCGCGTGCTGCAGCGCCTCGAGCGCCGCGGCCGCATCGCCCGCCCCGGCGAACGGCGTGAAATACACGTTCGCGTGCGACAGGTCCTTCGAGACCTCGGCGGAGGTGATCGTAATCAGCCCGACGCGCGGGTCCTTGACTTCGCGGCGAACCAGCTCGGAAAGCAGCCGCTTGAGCTGCTCCTCGATGCGCCTCGCCCTCGGGTACTCGCGTGGCATGGGCACCTCCGCCGGTTCAGGTTTCGAGCTGGCGGGCAACCTCGACGCGTTCGAAGCACTCGATCTGGTCCTTCACGCGCACGTCGTTGTAGCCCTTGACGCCGATACCGCACTCGGTGCCGGCGCGCACCTCGCTGGCGTCGTCCTTGAAGCGCTTCAGCGACTCGAGCTCGCCCTGGAAGATCACCACGTTGTCGCGCAGCACGCGGATCGGGTTGTTGCGGCGCACGTAGCCGTCCACCACCAGGCAGCCCGCGACGGTGCCGAACTTGCTGGAACGGAACACCTCGCGCACCTCCGCAAGACCCACGATCTGCTCCTTGACCTCGGGCGCGAGCATGCCGGTCAACGCCGTGCGGATGTCATCGATCGGCTCGTAGATGATGCTGTAGTAGCGGACTTCCACGTTCTGGTCGCGCATGGCGTCGCGTGCCGCGGCGTCCGCGCGGATATTGAAGGCGATGATCCGCGCACGCGACGCCGCCGCGAGCATGACGTCGGACTCGGTCAGGCCGCCGACGCCGCTCGAAATCACCTTGACCGAGACTTCGTCGGTCGACAGCTTGATCAGGGCCTCGCGCAGCGCCTCGGCCGACCCCTGCACGTCGGCCTTGATCAGCAGATTGACGGTGCCCTTGGAATCCTCGCCCAGCTGGGCGAACGCGTCCTCGGACTTCAGCCCCGCCTGGCGGGCTAGGCGAACGTCGCGGAACTTGCCCTGGCGGTAGAGCGCGACCTCGCGCGCCTTGCGCTCGCTGTCGACCACCAGGAGCTCATCGCCCGCGTTTGGCGGGCTCGACAGGCCGAGCAGCTGCGCCGGGATCGACGGGCCTGCGGACTCGAGCTCCTGGCCCTGCTCATCGAACAGCGCGCGCACGCGCCCGAACTGCTCGCCCGCGACCACCGAGTCGCCGATCTTGAGCGTGCCGCGCTTGACCAGCACGGTCGCGACCGCGCCGCGGCCGCGCTCGACGCTCGCCTCGAGCACGACGCCGACCGCAGGCGCGTCCTTCACGGCCGTGAGCTCGAGCACCTCCGCCTGCAGCAGGATCGACTCGAGCAGCTTGTCGATGCCCTCACCGGTCTTGGCCGACACCGGCACGAAGATGTTCTCGCCACCCCATTCCTCGGCGATGACGCCTTCCTGCGAAAGCTCGTTGCGCACGCGCTCGGGGTCGGCATCGTGCTTGTCGATCTTGTTGACCGCCACGACGATCGGGACGTTCGCCGCCTTGGCGTGCTGGACCGCTTCCTTGGTCTGCGGCATGACGCCGTCGTCGGCGGCGACCACCAGCACGACGATGTCGGTGACCTGGGCGCCGCGCGCGCGCATGGCCGTGAATGCGGCGTGGCCCGGCGTGTCCAGGAAGGTGATGACGCCACGCGGAGTCTCCACGTGGTAGGCGCCGATGTGCTGCGTGATGCCGCCCGCCTCGCCCGCGGCGACCCTGGTGCGGCGAATGTAGTCGAGCAGCGAGGTCTTGCCGTGGTCGACGTGGCCCATGATGGTGACCACCGGCGGGCGCGGCAGCGCATCGTCCGAGGCCGCCATGCCGGCCTGCAGCGCCTCCTCGACCTGGTCGGCCTTGAGCACCTTGGCAACATGGCCCATTTCCTCGATCACGAGCACCGCCGTGTCCTGATCGACCGGCTGGTTGATGGTCGCCATGACGCCCATGTTCAGCATGGTCTTCATGACTTCGTTCGCCTTGACCGCCATCTTCTGGGCGAGCTCGGCGACCGTGATTGTCTCGCCCACCGCGACCTCGCGCTGCATCGGCTGGGTCGGCAGCTCGAAGCCGTGCTTGCGATCGGTCGCGACCGCCGCCGCGCGGCGCCGGGTTTCCGGCCGGGCGCGCCTCTTCTTGTGGCGTGCCGACAGGCCGCCGGCGATGTGCAGTTCCTGGCGCCGGAATGGCGTGCCCTTGTCTTCGTCGGGCGCCTTGCGCGACTTTTCCTCGCGCGCGCGGCGTTCCTTCTCCGCCTGCTCGCGCGCCTTCTGCTCGGCCTCACGGCGGGCCTGTTCCTCGGCCTGACGCCGGCTGGCCTCCTCCGCCGTACGGCGCTCGCTCTCCTCGCGCTCGCGGCGCTGCAGGTCGCGCGCCTCTACCTCGCGGCGCAGCTCCGCCTCGGCGGCCGCGCGCTCGGCGTCCTCCTGCTCGCGCTGCTGGTCGAGCGCCTCCTGGGCCACGCGCGCCTGCTCCTCGAGCACGTCGCGCTTGATGTAGGTGCGCTGGCGGCGCACCTCGACGCTGACGGTGCGCGCCTTGCCCATCGGAGCGGCGACCTTGATCTCGCTCTGGGCCTTGCGGCGCAGCGTGATCTTGCGCGGTGTATCGCCGTCCTTGGCCTTGCCGTGCTGCTTGCGCAGGTGCGTGAGCAACTCGTGCTTGGCGTCTTCGCTGATCCGGTCCTTGGGACCCAGCGAGCGGATGCCCGCCTTTTCGAGCTGCGACAGCAGCCTGTCAACCGGGACCTTCAGGACCTCGGCGAACTGCTCGACCGTGACGTCGGACATCTCTATCTACCTCTGCCCGGCCTCAGGCCTGATCCGCCGTTTCGAACAGGTGCGCGCGCGCAGCCATGATGATCTGGCCGGCACGTTCGGGGTCGAGCCCCGGCACCGACTCGAGCTCGTCGAGCGACTGGTCGGCGAGCTCGTCGCGCGTGCGGATGCCGCGCGAGGCGAGCTCGTAGGCGAGCTCCTTGTCCATACCCTCAACGGCCAGCAGGTCGTCGGCCGGGCCGAACTGGTCCAAATTCTCCTCGCTCGCGATCGCCTGCGTCAGCAGCATGTCTCGCGCGCGGTTCCTGAGTTCCTCGACCATCTCCTTGTCGAATTCCTCGATGCCGAGCAGCTCGCTGGTCGGCACGTAGGCGACTTCCTCGATCGTGGAGAAGCCTTCCTGCACGAGCACGCTCGCGATGTCATCGTCCACGTCGAGCTGCGCCTTGAACATCTCGCGCAGCTTCCCCGCCTCTTCCTCGCTGCGCTCGCTCGCCTGCTGCTCGGACATGACGTTGAGCCGCCAGCCGGTCAGCTCGCTCGCGAGACGCACGTTCTGGCCGCCGCGGCCGATCGCCTGCGACAGGCGGTCCTCGGTCACCGCGATGTCCATCGAGTGCGCATCCTCGTCCATGACGATCGAGGTCACTTCGGCGGGCTGCATCGCGTTGATCACGAATTGCGCCTGGTTGTCCACCCACGGGATGATGTCCACGCGCTCGCCCGCGATCTCGTTCGAGACCGCCTGCACTCGCGAGCCGCGCATGCCGACGCAGGCGCCGACCGGGTCGATGCGCGGGTCAAGGCTCTTGACCGCGATTTTCGCGCGTGCGCCGGGATCGCGGGCCGCGCCCAAGATCTGGATCAGGCCCTGGCCTACCTCGGGCACCTCGAGCTTGAACAGCTCGATCAGGAAGTCGGGCGAGGTCCGCGACAGGAACAGCTGCGGGCCGCGCGCCTCGGAACGCACCTCGCGCAGCAGCGCCTTGATGCGGTCCTGCGGGCGTACCAGCTCGCGCGGGACCATGTGCTCACGCGGCACGAAACCCTCCGCGTTGCCGCCGAGGTCCACGTACACGCCGTGGCGGTCCACGCGCTTGACGATTCCGGACACCAGCGTGGCGACGCGGTCCTTGTACTCGTCGACGACCTGCGCACGCTCGGCCTCGCGCACCTTCTGCACGATGACCTGCTTGGCGGTCTGGGCCGCGATGCGGCCGAATGCGACCGATTCCATCGGCACCTCGACGAAGCCGCCGATCTCCGCCTTCGCCTCGACGTCCACCGCGTCCTCCAGGCGCAGCTCGCGCTCCGGGAATTCGAGCTCGGTGGAGTCGTCGGCGAACACCTTCCAGCGACGGAAGGTCTTGTACTCGCCGGACTTGCGGTCTATCTCGACGCGCACGTCGATGTCGTCGCCGTGCTTGCGTCGCGTCGCCGACGCGAGCGCCGCCTCGAGTGCCTCGAAGATGATCTCGCGCGCGACGCCCTTCTCGTTGGAGACGGCCTCGACGACTTCCAGGATCTGCTTGTTCATCAGGTTCCTCAACCCACCAATCGCGCCTTGCTGATTCCGGCGAGCGGCAATTTCCACTCCTTCCGGTCCACCTCGATCGTCACCCGGCCGTCCTCGACGGGACCCAGCCGGCCGCGAAACCTGCGCCTGCCCCCGAGCGGCACCGCCAGCTCGATCCGCGCCTCGCTGCCGGCGAACCGTGCAAAGTGCGCGGCAGTCCTGAGCGGCCGGTCGAATCCGGGCGAGGAAACCTCGAGCTGGTACTCGTGCCCGATCGGGTCGTCGGCATCCAGCACCGCGCCAATCGAACGGCTCGCCCGCTCGCAGTCGTCCAGCCCGATCGCGCCGCCGTCGGTGCGGTCGATGTATGCCCGCACCACTGACCGACGCCCGGCCGAGCCCCACTCGATGTCGACGAGCTCGTAGCCGAGCCCCGCGACGACCGGTTCCAGCAGGCCGATCAGCTTGTCCCTCATTCGGCCCCTTCCCCCGCCCCGGAAACAAAAAATGGGCACGAGGCCCATTTCCCGGCGACCTGGCCGCAACAAAAAGGCCCCGCGAGGGGGCCTTCTGGGCGACCATGCGGTTCCGGGGGGCCATGGCCGGGCCTCGCTGCCCGGAACGCGGTGGCTCCGCCCTGAGCCCCCGACCGGCGCGCATGATACCGCAGCCGCATGCGTCCGCTCAACCCGGGTTTGGCTTGCAATTCCGTCGCTTGCGCCTGCGATAGACTCGTGCGACCGCTTGGGGGTGCCGGTGACGAGACGCTTGCTTCCTGCCGTGCTGCTGCTGGCTGCCGCCCAGGGTTCCTCGGCCAACGTAACCGGCGACGAACTCGACGCTGCGGCCGCGGCACTCCAGTCCCGGGTCATCGTGTGGCGGCGTGACTTCCATCTTCATCCCGAACTCGGCAATCGCGAAATCCGGACCTCGGCCCGGGTGGCCGAGCACTTGCGGGAACTTGGCCTCGAGGTACGCACCGGTATGGCCCATACCGGAGTCGTCGCGGTCGTCGAGGGGGCCCTGCCCGGCCCGACCCTGCTGTTGCGCGCCGACATGGACGCGCTGCCGATTACGGAGAAGACCGACGTGCCGTTCCGTTCCACGGCGACCGGCGAGTTCCGCGGCCAGACCGTGGGCGTGATGCACGCCTGCGGTCACGATGCGCACACGGCGATCCTGATGGGCGTCGCGGAAGCCCTGGTGCGGTTCCGCGACCGGCTGCCCGGCCGCGTGCTGCTCGTGTTCCAGCCGGCGGAAGAAGGCGCGCCGGAAGGCGAACGCGGCGGCGCACCGCTCATGCTGGACGAGGGGCTGCTCGCGATCGCGCAACCGGATGCCGCATTTGCGCTGCACGTCGGCTCGATGCTGAACACGGGCCAGGTCATGCTGCGTCCCGGACCGCTGATGGCCGGGTCCGACTTCTTCCGGATCCTCGTCACCGGCCGCCAGAGCCACGGCGCGCGCCCGTGGAAAGGCATCGACCCGATCGTGGTCGCGGCGGAAATCGTCAGCGCCCTGCAGACCATCGTCAGCCGGCAGCTGGATATCACCGACCTGCCGGCGGTCGTCACGGTGGGCGCCATCAACGGCGGCGTGCGCCACAACATCATCCCGGACACGGTCGAAATGCTCGGCACGATCCGCACATTCAGCGATGCGTCCCGCCAGGACGTGATCGAGCGCATGCGGCGGACCACGTCGAACGTCGCCGCGGCGAGCGGCGCGACCGCCACGCTCGAGTTCATGCCGGTGCGGAATCCGCCGGTCGTCAACGACCCGGCGCTGACCGAGCGAGTCACGCGTTCGCTGAAGCGTGCACTCGGCGACAACGCGGTCGGCACCAGCCCCCCGCTGACCGTCGGCGAGGACTTCGCCCATATCGCGCGCGCCGTACCGAGCGTTTATTGGTTCGTCGGTGTCACGCCGGCCGGAACCGACCCGGACCAGGCGCCCGACAATCACTCCGAGAGCTTCTTCGTCGACGAGGCCGGCATCCAGGTGGGATTGCGCAGCCTGCTGCATGTCGCGGTCGACTTTCTCCAGGCCGGCCGAGGTCAGTAGCGCCGCTTGGTTTCCATGGCAAATAGCCTTTGACAGGCGGCGACTCCGGGCTTAGCGTGTCGGCAGCTCCGGTGCTGGATCCTTCGGGCCCGCATCGTGGCGATCAACCACAAGCCGCACGAGCGGCCAATCGTAAGCTCCCCCGCCTCGGACACAGTGAATAATAGACTCTCCCGGCATCGCGGGAGAGGTCATGAAGAAGTCGAGGTTTACGGAATCGCAGATCGTGGCGATCGTGAAGGAAGGGGGAGCGGGGGT
>Ga0194120_10000930_pt1 | contig 54726 bp, 57 predicted proteins | sample TA2MahCa65mmetaG_FD_148642 | JGI IMG/M metagenome (GOLD analysis project Ga0194120, IMG submission 148642) | Freshwater microbial communities from Lake Tanganyika, Tanzania - TA2015019 Mahale Deep Cast 65m | ecosystem: Environmental > Aquatic > Freshwater > Lake | place: Tanzania: Lake... | reverse complement strand
GTCTCACGACGATGAAGACAATGGTGTACTTAGAAAACGTGACCGTCAGAGTGTCTCATCGACCGCTCTCCGAGGAGAAGCGGTCCGCAAGGACCTCCGCCGTCCACGTTTCTCTTTCTTCCGATTCGATTGTCAAACAGCGCATTCACTGAGGCGAAAAGCTCACGCTTTTCCGGCGAAGCGTCTTCGTCCCGACCAATCAGCCGGGTGGCTGGTTCCTGCCGACAGACGAAGAAGCGACACCGTTCGCTGCACGTTGGCAGCGCCGCCGTCGATGAATTGGTATATATTCGGCTCCCTTTCGGGTGTCAACACGGTTCTATGAAAACTTTACAATTTCGTCGCGACCCCGCGGAGTCCCTGGTTTTTCCGGCGTTAGCCGGTGGACAAAGGTCGCTTTCCACGCCGCAATAGGGCCATAATGCCGAGGCTTCGTTCTATCCGTCGGTTTGACGAACCGAGCTTAATGTTCGAGCATCAGCGCTACCAGCAAGAGCGCGGCAGAGGAAACCGCCGGTCGACAACAGACAGGCGCTGACGGCCGGCGCGGAGAAACCGGCCAGTGCGGGTCCTCCCCAAACGAACAATAGAAACGTAACGGCTAGGTTGAATGGCATTGCAGAGCACCGGCCGCCTCGTCCACGCGACGCAAGGCGGTCCCGACTGGTTGGGCGACGAACCCGCGATCGAGGTAGACGGCCGTCGCCATACGCCGGACGACAGGCGGCGCGTCTCGACGCGCTGGCTCTCCGGCACCGTGCTCTCCGGGCTTTCGGGCGCGCTGCTGATCAGCGCCGCGGCCTATACGGCGCTCGATCAACAAACCCGCTTCGCTGAAGCGCCGACCCGCGCTCAAACGGCGCGCGGTGCCGACTCCGAAGAGCAACAGACCGTCAATCCAAAGAAGGGCGACCGGCTGATGCGGACGGTCGACGTCGTCGCGGCCAAGCAGACCTTCAAAGCCGCCACCACCTCGCGCGCCGGGGACAAGGAGGTCGTACGCACCCGCGCCTTCACCCGCGTGGCCGCGACTCTCTCTCTCACCCCCTCGACATTCGCGAGCGAGGTGCCCGCCTATAATCCGCTCAAGCTGATAACGGACGCCCGCGCGCCCGAGAACGCCGCCGAGGCCGATCTCGCGCCTGATCAGGCGGAAGTGTCGTTCGAAACCCGCGATCTGGCCGCCTATTCGGTCACGACGCAGAGCGCGCAATTGACCAATGCGGAAGCGCAGGCGCAGGTCGTCGAGCAGGTCAAATCCAGCCTCGCCGCGGGACCGCAATCGTCGGCGCTGCCCCTGCCCGGTCAGATGTTGCTGACGCGCACGAGCCGCGCGGCGATCGACCCGCTGGCGCTCGCCTATGCGACGCCGGGCGGATCGCTCACCGCTCCCTTTTCGGGCATTGAAGTGCGCATGGTGGCGGAAAACGTCACCGTCGCGCCGCGCGACACGCCGCAGCCGACGCAGATGGAGGAAAGGCTTGTCGTCGTTAAGCACGGCCAGACGCTGTTCGACATTCTGGACGCCGGCGGCGTGGCCCAGTCCCGCGCCGCCGCGGTCGCCGCCGCCTTCAAGAACAAGCGCGGCGAGCCGGTGCGCGAAGGACAGCGGGTCAAGCTGCTCTTCGCGGATTTCGACGGCTCGGGCAAAAACATGCAGCTCGCCCGCGTGTCGGTCTACAACGACGAAACGATCGAATCGATCGTCGCGGCGACGGACAAGGGCGCGTTCGTGCAGACTCCGACCGGACCGACGTCTTTCGCTCAGGACGGCGGGCCAAGGTCTCGAAATGAGATTGACGAGGACGAAGGCGCGATGCGCCTTTACGACTCCCTCTACGAAACTGCGCTTAAACAGCAGATTCCGCGACCGATCATCAATGAGCTCGTGCGGGTTTTCACAAATGACGTCGATCTCCAGCGCGGCGTCGCCGCCGGCGATACGTTCGATGTCTTCTATGACGAAGCGGACCAAGGCGTGACCGCCGGACGCGACGCGCTGCTCTACGCCTCGCTGTCGACCCGCAACGAGACTTATCGATATTACCGTTTCTTCACGCCCGACGACGGGCTGCTCGATTATTATGACGAAAACGGCCGTTCGAGCCGCAAATTCCTGGTGCGCAAGCCAATTGCGAACGGCGAAACGCGCTCGGGCTTCGGCATGCGCCGCCATCCGATCCTCGGCTATTACAAGATGCATACGGGCGTGGACTGGGCGGCGCCGATCGGCACGCCCATCCTTGCGGCCGGCAACGGCACGATCATCAAGGCGCAATGGGATTCGGGCTATGGGCGGCGCATCGAGATCCAGCACGCCAATGGCTACATCACGACCTACAATCACATGTCGGGCTTTGCGCGCAGCGTGAAGGAAGGCGGGCGGGTCAAGCAGGGCCAGGTCATCGGCTTCTTGGGCTCGACCGGACTGTCCACCGGACCGCACCTCCATTACGAGGTGATGGTCAACGGCCATTTCGTCGATCCGATGCGCGTCAAGCTCGCGCGCACGCGTGAAATCGAGGGCCGGCTTCTGGTCGAGTTCAAGAAAGAGCGCGATCGCATCGATGGACTCATGGCCAGAGCGCCCAATAACGACGCCAAAGTCGCGACTCGTCAGACGAAATAGCCTTTAGACGAAAGCGATTTGTCCGATGATCGCTGAATGCGCGCGATATGGACCACGTCTCTTCAAGCGGCCTCGCGCCACTCGTAAGCCGGCGCGAACTGGCTGGCCCGAACACGGCGGACGATATCGTCGATCGTCGCCATCGACTCCCGGTTGAGCGAGTCGCGCGGGAATTCGACGCGGAATTCGCGCTCGATCGCGAGCAGCAGACGGATCGCCGTATAGGGCGTCATTCCCAGCTCATAGAGATTGGCGCGCGGCGTCAGATGCGACGCCGGAATGCGGATTTGCGCTTCCTGGTCGATCAGGCGTTGAATGGTCTCGAACATCTCGCTCTCCCCTAGCCGCTTTCCGAATTCGATGATCCGAAGCTAGCCGGAGTCCGAGCGAATGTTCGTGCGGCGACGCACAGCGCACCGTCGGGGGCATCACAGGCATTGTTATGGGCATCAATTGATGCTATTTCTGTGCCTGTGGAGGAGAAGCGTAGATGCGCACGACGATCGCGCTCGATGATGAACTCGTCGCCAAGGCTCAGGATTTCACCGGACTTACGGAAAAATCCGCGCTTATCCGCGAAGCGCTCAAGGCGCTTATCGAGCGAGAAAGCGCACGACGCCTGGCGCTTCTTGGCGGGACGGAGCCGCAACTAAAGGACATACCGAGACGGCGTTCGGCTCCGAAGTGATTCTCGTCGACAGTTCGATATGGATCGACCATTTCCGCCAGCCGGATTTTCGGCTCGCGGCGTTACTGAATAACGCGCGGGTTTTGACCCATGCTTTCGTCATCGGCGAGCTCGCGCTCGGCAATTTCATCAACCGCAATATGGCGCTGTCGCTTTTACGCGGCCTTCCGAGGGCGCCGCTCGCCGACAATGACGAGGTCATGGAATTGATCGACCGGCGGTCGCTATTCGGCGCGGGCATCGGTTACGTCGACGCGCATCTTCTCGCGAGCGCCCTGCTCGCCGCCCCGGCATCGCTATGGACTCGGGACAAGCGATTACAAGCGGTCGCCGAACGCCTCGACATTCCCATTCTATAGGCCTATGCGCCGGCGCACGTCGGCCGGCGTCCAGCCTTGCGCGCGCAGGGCGCGCAGCGCTATCGAAGCAAGGCTTTTCGACAGCTTCTCGCCTGTCTCGTCCAGCACGAGATCATGGTGCCGATAGTCCGGCGCCGGGAGCTCGAGTAGACATTGCAGCAGGCGATGCAGGCTCGTGGCCGCGAACAAATCCTTGCCGCGCACGACGTCGGTCACGCCCTGCAGCGCATCGTCGACGACGACGGCGATGTGATAGCTCGCCGGCGTATCCTTGCGCGCGAGGACGACGTCGCCCCATGCCGCCGGATCGGCGGCGACCCCGCCCAAGCCGAATTCGCGCCACGACAGCCCCTGCCCCGCCAGAGCGGCGGCCTTCCGCATATCGAGTCTCAGCGCGACGCCGCCCTGCATAAGGACTTCGCGCGCCGCGCGTCGCGGCTTGTCGCGGCAGGTTCCAGGGTAAAGCGGCGCGCCATCGGGGTCGTGCGGCCAATTCGGCTTCGCCGCGGCGGCGCGGGCGATGTCCGAGCGCCGGCAATCGCAAGCGTAAAGCAGGCCCATGTCGTCGAGCCGTTCGAGCGCCCGCGCGTAATCGTCGAAATGTTCGGACTGGCGCCGCACGGGCGCCTCCCATTCAAGCCCGAGCCAGGCGAGGTCTTCATGGATCGCCGCTTCGAAACCCGTCCGCGCGCGGCCCGTATCGATATCCTCGATGCGCAGCAGAAATCGTCCGCCGCATTGGCGCGCGAGATCGAAATCGAGGAGCGCCGAATAGGCGTGGCCGAGATGGAGATAGCCATTGGGCGACGGCGCGAAGCGGAAGACGCGCTTTCTATCCATTGTCACTCCCGCCGTCATGGCGGGGAGCGCAGCGGCGAAGCAATCCAGCAGCCCGCCAATGCCAGGATTGCTTCGCTTCGCGCGCAATGACGAAACTTCAACGCCGCGCCTTTTCCACGATTCCCCGAGCCGCCGTGAAGGCCTCTTCAATGTCGAGCTCGGTCGTATCGAGCGTCACGGCGTCGGCGGCCGGCTTCAGCGGCGCGGCGCTACGCCCGCTGTCGCGCGCGTCGCGTTTCTTCACGTCTTCAAGGATCGCGGCGTAATCCGCTTCTTCCCCACGCCCCGCAAGCTCCAGCGCGCGGCGCGTGGCGCGGGTCTCGGGCGAGGCGGTGACGAAAATCTTCACTGTCGCGTCGGGACAGATCACCGTGCCGATATCGCGCCCGTCGAGGACGGCGCCCTCGGGTCGCGCGGCAAAACTGCGCTGCATGTCGATCAAAGCCGCGCGCACCGCCGGCATGGCGGCGACGACGGAGGCCGCCTCGCCCATGTCGCGCGCGCGCAGCCGCTTTTCGTCGAAATCGACGAGCGACAGGCTGCGCGCCGCCGCCACCGCCGCCTCGACATCGTCGAGCGGCAGGCCCTCGTCAAGAAGCGCGCAGGCCGTCGCGCGATACAGCAATCCGGTGTCGAGATGCGGCCGCCCGTAATGCGCCGCGAGCCGTCGCGCGAGCGTGCCCTTCCCCGACGCCGCGGGGCCGTCGATCGCGATGACGATACTCACGAGAATTTCGCTCCAAGCCGCTCCATCAGCGCGCGAAAAGCGGGAAAGCTCGTCGCGATCATCGTCTCGTCGTCGACGGCGACCGCCTTCTCCGCAGCCAGCCCCATGACCAAGAAGCTCATGGCGATGCGGTGATCGAGATGGGTCTCGACCAAGCCGCCGCCGGCGACCCTGCCGCCGCGCACGATGAGATCATCATCGATGATCTCACAGTCGACGCCATTGGCTTTAAGCCCGGCGGCGACCGCCTCGAGACGATCCGACTCTTTCACCCGCAGTTCGGAGAGTCCGCGCATGCGCGTCTCGCCCTTGGCGAAAGAAGCCGCGACGGCGAGGATTGGATATTCGTCGATCATTGACGGCGCGCGCGCCGCCGGCACGTCGACGCCGGCAAGATGCGAGAAGCGCGCGCGCATGTCGGCGACCTCTTCGCCGCCTTCCTCTCGCCTGTTCTCCAACGCGATATCGGCGCCCATTTCCTGCAGCGTCGTCAAGAGCCCGCTGCGCAGCGGATTGGTCATCACGCCTTCGATCACAATGTCCGAGCCCTCGACGATGAGCGCCGCGACAAGCGGAAAGGCGGCCGACGACGGATCGGCCGGAACCCGCACCTCGCGCGCCAAAAGCTCCGGGCGCCCTTCGAGCGTAATTTTGCGGCCATGCGCGCCGTAAGGCTCGCTCACGAGTGTCGCGCCGAAATGGGCGAGCATTTTTTCGGTGTGATCGCGCGAGGCTTCGGCCTCGATCACGGTCGTCTGCCCAGGCGAATTCAGCCCGCAGAGCAGCACCGCGGATTTGATCTGCGCCGAGGCGACCGGCGTTTTGTATTCGACCGGCAGCGGCTCGCTCGATCCTTGCAAAACGAGCGGCAGGCGCCCGCCCTCGGCCTCTTCCAGCACCTGCGCGCCCTGCAGCGCCAGCGGATCGAGAATGCGCTTCATCGGCCTTTTGCGCAGCGACGCGTCGCCGTCGAAACGGGCGACGATCGGATGGCCGGCGACGACCCCCATCATCAGCCGCGAGCCAGTGCCCGCATTGCCGAAATCGAGCGTCTCGACGGGCTGCAGGAGCGAGCCGAGCCCGGCGCCCCAGACGCTCCAGCGCCCGTCCGCATGGCGCACGATCCTCGCGCCGAGCTGGCGGCACGCCTGCGCCGTCCGCAATACATCCTCGCCCTCAAGCAGCCCTTCGATCTTGGTCTCTCCGATCGCGAGCAGGCCAAAGATCAGCGCGCGATGCGAGACCGATTTGTCGCCCGGCGGGCGCAGGCGGCCCGAGAGCGGCCCGGACTTATGGGCGCTGAGCGGCGCGGCGGGAGCGTGAGCATGGACGGCGGCGGGCGACATCGTCACTTTCGGTAGGGCGCGATTCAATCGCCATCCGCTTCGCACTTTTGGAGACGATGCTCAACAGCGGCGACCGGAGGCTCTCCGCGCTTGTCTCGCATCTTGCCGGAAATTGGAGCGGGCGATGGGAATCGAACCCACGACATTCAGCTTGGGAAGCTGACGTTCTACCTCTGAACTACGCCCGCGAACTCTCCTGTGTAACGCGGGTGGCGGCCGGTTTCAACGGAGCAACTGAGCCTCTCCACCCCACCCGCGCCTTCGGCGCGACCCTCCCCCTCGATGGGAGGGTAGACCGGCGCGCAGCCCACACCCTCCCCTTGAGGGGGAGGGTCGGCGCGCAGCGCCGGGGTGGGGTGACAACAAGCTCACCTCCCGCTGTTCGGATTCTTCACCTCTCCCTTTTCCTTCTCGATTTCCTTCAGCTTTTCGCGGATCGGAGCATAGGGTCCAAACTTATGCTGCGCCTCGGAGAAGCCGTCGGCATAGGGGCCGTAGGCCGCGTCGATCGGCTTTTTCAGAAGGTCGGGATAGTCCTTTTCAAGACCCGCCCGAAGCGGCCTCGGCTTCGAAACCATCAAGGCCGCCACGTCCCAGGCCTCATCGACCGCAAGCCGCGGATGCAGATAATCGACGCCGTCCGGCATGTTGGCATGGATGAAATTCGCGGCCGTGATCAGCCGCGCCATGCCGGCGCCGTCGTTGAAACTGTCCGAGCCCCACAGCGGCGGAAAGGCGTAGCCGGCGCCGAGCCCCGGCAGGCTGTTCTGCACGCCGGCGCCGTCGATGTTGTGGCAGCCGATGCAGCGCGCCTGATAGATGTCGCGCCCGCGCGCGGGATCGGCGGCGCGATCGAGCTCCGGCATGGTCCCGGCGCCGAGGCCTGAAAGCTTCTCGCCCTTTCGCACCCCCTGCGACAGGAACTGGATATAAGCGACGATGGCGCGCATCGGCTCGGAGGACACCGGCAAAGGCCTGCCGTTCATGCTGCGCGTCATGCAGGAGTTGATGCGCCCCTGCAGCGTGATCTCGGCGCCGGCGCGCGCGCTATAGGCGGGAAAATCTTCCGAGAGTCCGAAGAGCGGCAGGCCGAATTTCTTCACGCCGGCGTCGAGATGGCAATTGCCGCACGCAAGATTATTGCCCGAAAAGCGCTGCGCGGGATCGGGCATGTCAGGACCAATATGGGAATAAGTCGCAGTGATGAGATCGTGCCCGCGGCGGACGAGCCGGCCATGCGCGTCATATGGCAGAGCGCCGACCTGCGGAGCCGACCAGAATTTCGCGCTTGAGGCGCCAATTTCTTCGGCGGCGACGGAAGCCGCCAGCAAAAACGCGAATAACGCGGCTCCTGCAAGCGCATTGCGCATGAATCACTCCGCCTTGAAATGTTTCGAGAGCTTGAGCCCCTGCCCCTGATAATTCGACACGCCGCTCTGGCCGTAAAGCGACTCCGGCGTTTCGGCCATGCGTTCATAGACGAGGCGGCCGATAAATTGTCCGTCTTCCAAAATGAAGGGCACTTCGCGCGAGCGCACTTCGAGAACGGCGCGGGCGCCCGGTCGCCCGTTCGGTCCGGCGCCGAAGCCCGGATCGAAGAAGCCGGCGTAATGCACCCGGAACTCGCCGATCGCCGCGTCCATCGGCGCCATTTCGGCGGCGAGATCGGGCGGAATCGCCAGCCGCTCATGCGAGGCGAGAATGTAGAAATCGCCCGGATCGAGGATCAGCCTGCCGTCGCGCGCCGGAAGCCGCTCCCAGTAATCGTCGATGTGATAGGCGCCGATCCTATCGACGTCGATCACGTCGGTGTGCTTTTGCGCGCGATAGCCGAGAATGCCGCCGAAGGCGCCTGCGTCGAGCGCGACGCGCAGCACGACCCCGTCTCGTAGATTGAGCGTCCCGTCGACGAGCGGCGATTTGCGATGCAGTTCGGCGAGTTCCGCGTCGCCGAGCGCGCCGCCGGCCGGCGCGCCGGGCGCATGCGCGCGAAACCGGAGCTGGTTCAATCGCGTTCCCGTGCGCGCGCGCACCGAAAAGCTGCGCGGCGACACTTCGGCGTAGAGCGGCCCGTGATAGCCGGCGGCGACCTCGTCGAAGCGATCGCCCCGGTCCGTGATCAGCCGGGTGAAAATGTCGAGACGCCCGGTCGAGCTTTTCGGATTGGCCGCGCCGACGACGCAATCGTCGAGCGCCAGACTCTCCAGCAGAGGCACGACGTAGAAGCAACCGCGCTCCAGCACCGCGCCCTCGCCCTCCAGCGACATTTCGTCATATTTCAGCGCGGAAAGCAGTTCGTCGACGCTGCGGCCTTTGCCCGGCAGAAAGCTGGCGCGCACGCGATAGGCTTTCGGCCCCAGCCGCAGATCGAGACTGGCCGGCTGAATCTGGCCATGCGCCAAGGGGGCCGCGAGGCGGATTTGGCCGGAGTCGGCCATCGCCTGTATCTGCCGGCTGGAAAGCACGCCGCCCATTCGCCTGTCGCCCCGTCGCCTTTGCGACGGCATAAGCGCCAAATCGCGCCGCCTTTCAAGAAGGGCCTGTTGACAGCGCAGGCCGCTCTGCCCTCTATAGGCCGACGTGGTTATTTGAGCCGGCCGGCTTGCCGCCACGAAAAACAACGCGCTAAAAGGCCGGGTCTCCCTAAGGAAGCCCGCTTTTTGCGTGCCCGCGCCGTTCGGCGCGCATCAAGAGACTGGCGCGCCTCGCGCCAAGGGAGAAGCAATGTCCGCCGACGCTCCGCCGCGCAGGCCGCTCAAACCAGCGACGCAACTCGTGCATGGCGGGACGCAGCGCTCTTCCTTCGGAGAATTGTCGGAGGCGCTCTACCTCACGCAGAGCTTCGCCTATCCGACGATGGAGGCGGCCGAGGCGCGGTTCAAGGGCGACGAGCCCGGCTTCATCTACTCGCGCTTCTCGAACCCGACCGTCGCCATGTTCGAGCAGCGCATGTGCCTTCTGGAGGGCGCCGAAGCCGCCCGCGCCACGGCGAGCGGCATGGCGGCGGTGACGGCAAGTCTGCTCGCGCAGCTCAAGGCCGGCGACCATGTAGTTTCGGCGCGCGCGCTGTTCGGCTCCTGCCTCTATGTCGTCGAGGATTTGCTTCCGCGTCTTGGAATCCCTTCGACGCTCGTCGACGGCGCAGACCTTGAACAGTGGAAGGCCGCCGTGCGGCCCGAGACGAAGCTCTTCTTTCTGGAGAGCCCGACCAACCCCGGCCTCGAAGTCTATGACCTCAAGGCGATCGCCGACATTGCGCATGAGGCCGGGGCGAAGCTCGTCGTCGACAATGTCTTCGCGACGCCGCTCCTGCAGAAGCCCTTCGATTTCGGCGCCGACGTCGTCGTCTATTCGGCGACCAAGCATATCGACGGCCAGGGGCGATGTCTCGGCGGCGTGATTTTGGCCTCGCAGGCGCTGATCGAGGAGAGCGTCCATAATTTTTTGCGCCAGACCGGGCCGGCGATGTCGCCGTTCAACGCCTGGGTGATGTTGAAGGGTCTGGAAACCTTGCCGCTGCGCGTCGCCCAACAGAGCGCGAGCGCGGCCAGGATCGCCGACTTCCTGGCGGGGGAAAAGACTGTAAGGCGCGTCCTCTACCCGTTCCGCGCCGATCACCCGCAGGCCGATCTGGCGCGCCGCCAGATGTCGGGCGGCGGCACGCTGACGAGCTTCGACATGGCGGGCGGCAAAGCCGCCGCCTTCCGGCTCGCGAACGCACTGGAAATCATCAAGATTTCAAACAATCTCGGCGACGCGAAGAGCCTCATCACCCATCCGGCGACGACGACCCATCAGCGGCTCGCGCCTGAAGCGCGCGCGGCGCTCGGCATCGGCGAAGGTCTGCTGCGTCTTTCGGTGGGCCTTGAGGACGCCGACGATCTCATCGACGATCTCGCGCGTGGATTATGGGCCGCCGCGCGCGCCTGACGCTACGGCCGCGCGCGATCCCGCCTTTCCTTGCAAAGGGGAATTTTCGCCTCCTGCATCGCGCATTCGGCCACGAAATAGGAAGCGGCGAGTATGGCGCAAAACGCCTCAAGCACGACGCCCGTGATCAGTTCGTTCATCAGCATGCCCTCGAAATGCATTCGCTGCGGAATGCGAAAAAATCGAAGCGGCGGCCCGCGGCGGCGGCGCGAGAAGAGAATCGACGCCGACGCGGGCCGTTCGCGACACAGATTAAGCCGCCGGCGGCGCGCGCGCCCGGTGAGCTGGGCTGGGACGGGGCGTCGGCGCGACGCAGTCCGCCACCGTCCGCGCGAGCTTGAAGCTCGGGACGGGCGTCGCGCCGATCGGGCCGGGCCGCGCCGCAAGAGGCGCAAGACCGCTACATAACGCCTGACAGAGGATACAGGCGGAGCGATCGTCTTTGGGGCCCAGCCGCCCCGCAAGCGCGTCGGGTTGGGAGGACCCCGACGCGAAACAGATAAAAAATTGAGCGACCAGACGGCCGCCGACGCCCGAATCGGCGACGCCGCGCGCGAGCGGGACGACGGCCCAGAGCGACGCCGCCACGAACAGCAGCGCCGCCCCAAACCTGACGCCCGCGCGAGACGGCGAAGCTAACCTGAGCGCCGACGGGTGCATCGGTTCAGGTCGCGTCGGTCAACGGCCGCGAGAAGCGCGCGCGGCGCTCGAGGTCGATGAGACGGATGACGCGCTGGCCATCGCCGCGCCACAGACATGTCGCCGGCACGATGGCGGCGAGCGCCGCCATGCCGGGCGCATCCGCCGGCTGCGCACGTTCACGCTCAATCAGTGATTCGAGCGTCGCGCCGGCGAGGACACTTTCCTTGCCGCTCGGCTTACGTTTGCGAAACATGGGCTCACTCCCGATCCGCCGCTTGACGCGGCGTTGTCCTTTAGCTGCGCCCCATGCCGCGCGCGCCCGGAATCCGGGCGAGACGCGCAAAGCGGCGTGTCAGCCTGCGAAGGTTCAGGAGTTGGCGGGAGGCGCTCGGGCCTGTCTTGAATAATCTAGCGGGGGGGTCGGCAGGGCGCGGTCCGCCACCGTCCAATCAAGCGCTGTCCATTGGACGGGCGCCTTGCCAATATGAAGGGCCCGCGCCGCCAGCGGCGCGACGCCGTCGCAATGGTTCTGACAAAACAGACAGACGTCCCGGTGGCCCTTTGCCTGGCCGGGCGCCTGGGTTTGGTCGCCTGAGCCGACCTCGGTGAAACAAAATTCCCGGACGGCGTCGCCGGCGCCCATTCGCGTCGCGACCTGCGCCGCCGCAGGCGCGAAGGCCTGAACGGTCAGCGCGAGCGCGAACAGCAGAACTGTCAGCCAGTTGCGACGCATTAAATCTTAAGCCCTGGAGTCGGCGCGCAAGCGGCGTTCACCTGCGCGCCGTAATGTAAGCAAAAAGCGAGGGCCGCGACAAGTTAATCTTGGAGCGGCCGACTCCCTGCGGCAAAGCGTCTCAGCCGGACGATCGCGTTGTCGGATCGCTCTGAAAGTTCATCTGACCGCAGACGTTCCTCCGGAACCGCCCCGATCGATCGTTATGCCCGCTCCATCCGAGCCGCCAAGGTCATAGTTGAGCGCGATGAAGAAGGTGCGCTGCGGATAGGGGTTCGGGTTCACGTAGGCCTTCCAGCGGCCGATGTTGTTGACGCCGACGGACAGCCACCAATTCGGCTCGAGCCGATATCTCGCCTTCATGTCGAAAACCAGGATTTCGCTGTCCACATTGCCATAGTTGTTGTGGTTGAAGTCCGTGTTCGCGAAAGTGACATAGGCCGGGGACGAATAACGCGCGCCCAGCGCGAAGGACATGTCGGGATTGGGGCTATAGCTCGCGACGCCGCGGAATCGATATTTCGGAACGCGCGGGAATTGATTGCCTGCAAAAAGGATGCTGTCGAGATTGCGGCTCGAAAGATTGGTCTGGATTTTTGCGTCGGTAAGCGTGAAGCCTCCCTCGAAATCCAGCCCTGGAAAGAAAATGTCTTTCATATGCGCCGCAAGCTCGACGCCGCGAAACCGCACCTTATCCAGATTGGCGTTTTGCGTGACCTGCGTGCCGAAGGGCGAGAGCGCGGTCTGGCTGGCGATGGCGTTCCACCGGTCGTCGAGAAAGAAGCTGACTCGCGGGTTAAAGAGACCGATCGCTCCGCCGAAAGCGTCGACCGTTCGGTATTCGGTAGTCACATCGTAGCAGGTGCAAATTTCAGGCTGCAGATTCGGGTTGTTGATGAGCACCGAACTTGGGCTCGCCAGAGATTGGAAGAGTTCGGTGACCGTCGGAAAGCGATAGGCGCGGGCGATCGACCCACGCACAGAGAGTTCGGGCGTGAAATAGTGCTCCAACGCCGCCTTTGGCGAAAAGGCGCCCTTATCGGATTCGGGGAAATAGGTGATGTTCGCGGCTCTAAGCGGAATGCCGACGATTGGCTGGCCGGTCGGATTCGACGCGTTGCCAAAGCCGCCGGTGCCGTTCATGCCGCCATAGGCGCGCCACCACTCGCCACGAGCGCCGGCGGTGAATTTCCAGTCCGGCAGAGGCCTCCAGACCTCCTGAACATAGACGCCCTTCGTTTCGGTCTTGCCGAAGTTCAGCGCCTGGATTCCCATATAAAAATTGTTGGGCCAGGACACGGTGCTGGTCTGCTTCGTGGCCAGCGAATAAACATCGCCATGAGCGCCGAATGACACTTCGTGCTTGCCGAGCAAATCCTGAGGCACGCGCCAGATGAAGCGCGCGTCGGCCGTGCGCCAGAAAGTTCCGCCATTATTGGTGTTCAACCCGCGCGGATCGATATTGTAGGCGGTTCCCGCATTATTGACGCGCGGTCCATACGATTGCGCATTATTGGTGTAATCGCGAAGAAAATTAAAGGACGTCGCCGATAAATCGAAATCGAAGACCCCGCCCGTATCTTGTCTGAGCTCGAACGCCTGCATTAAATGGTTTGCGGCGCCATGGCCGGGATTGACGCCGCCCGGCGTGACGGAAAACGGCCCAAGCTGCACCCGCCCGGTCTGCGTGTTGTAGATCGGCATGCCATTCCTGTCGCGAATATAGCTTTCGACGCTCGTCGTGTTGTTCAGCGCCCAGAAGCCGACCTGATATTTGGCGCGCACAAGCGGCGCGATGTCATAGGAGAGCTTCACTTTCGCCAGATCCGTTTGCACGTAATTGGCGCCGGCGGAGTTGGTGATGATGCGCGGGCGTCCCTGCTGGTCGAAGTCCTGGTGTCCGCCAAAGAACGCCGCGCCTGTGTTGGGCGTCAGAAAATTGCCCGGGAAGGTTTGCGCCTGACCCTGATTGTCGAGGTGCTCATAACCGACCCAGTAGCGGAAATCGTTGATCCGATCGCCGATCAGCACATTGGCCACGCCCCCGAGATTGAGCGTTTTGGTGCTATAGAGACTGAACGGCTGCACCGCCGCGGTCGCCATGGCATGGACCTCGAAGTCGTCCGGCATGCGCGTCGTCATGGTCAACACGGCGCCGATCGAATTGCCCGGATAGAGCGCTGAAAACGGCCCGTACATCACGTCGATGCGCGAAATTTCGGCGGGCGAGACCATGCCCCAGCGCGGCGCGAAGTTAAAGCTGTTGCCGAGCAGATTCGAGAGCAGCACATTGTCTGCATAGACAAGCGTCAGCGCGCTCTGAATCGTGCCGGTCGTGCGCGTCGAGACGATAGCGTTGCGGTCGCCGATGAAGCGCTCGCGGATGAGAATCGACGGCATGTATCTGAATGCGTCGGACGAGGTCATAATGTTCGTGGTTTTTTGGATTTCCTTGCGCGTCCTGCTCTCGACCACCGCAGGAATATTTGCGGGCAATGTGCGGCTGAACGGCGCTGGCTTGGGCTCCGCGTAACGATCCGCCAGCCCGGACCCGGACCCGGTCCCCGGCGTAGGAGCCGCGGTGGTGACGCGCCCCGGTCCGCCAGCTGAATGGCCCGCAGGGCCTCTATGCACGGCCGCCCGCGCGCCGCCGACGTTGATGGTGGGAAGCGCCTGTTGCGCATCGGCGTTCGAGGCGGCGAACAGGCTGAGCGCGGCGAAAGAGACCCCTCCGAGGAGGCGAGAGTGACGAATCATGACGAGTTTCCTTGTGCGCCGACGCCTGTCGACGCATGAGAGGAGGCGAGCTGCGGCAAGCGCAACGAGCGCGCAGTGAAGATGTGGAAGCTGCTACGCGCAGCGGACCCGGCTCAGACCGAGGCGCTTCGCGCGCTCGCGTCTGATGGACTCAGGCTCGCGAGACGGGGGGCGCCCGCGCGCTGTGCGCCCGCGACAATCGCTCGAAGCGGGATCGCGCCGCCTCAACTGGCGCGTCGATCCGCGCATATTCATCGAGCGCGGCGACATGATAGTCGGCGTAGGAAACCCAGGCCGGCGGCGGTTCGCCGCACAGAAGACAGGACTGGCAGGTGTGCCGATGGCCAGGCCGGTCGTCGGGCGCAGGCTGCTCGCCTGTGCGCAGGTGATGACACTGCGCTGAAAGCGTCTCCTCAGGAGAGATCGAAGCGGCGTGCGCGATTCCGGCCCCGCCGGCGACGGTCTGGAAGACCATGGCCAGCGCCAGCAGCAGATTGCGAAACGTCGAGAGCCGCATTTCCATTCCCGCACAATCAGACGGTTTAACATTCCCGATTGTTTGCCTTTTGGATAGGCGCCCTGGGCGCGCCGCGCCAAAAAAGCTCCAAGTGTAACATTTACGTAACAGGAGGCGGAACGGCGCCAGTGTCGCGACCGCCGACCGCACTGCCTAATCAAAGGCATTCCCCTTTTTTGGCGCGCGCTCTAATCTTGCGCCCATGTATATCGCCATCACCAGAGACATACAGATAACGGCGCTTCCCGACTTTCTGCCGGATCGCTCGGACCCCGACCAGGACCGCTACGTCTGGTCATATACGATCGAAATCGCCAATCTCGGGCGCGTTCGCGTGCAGCTCCTGTCGCGTCACTGGATCATCATCGACGCCAACGGCCGCCGCGAGGAGGTGCGCGGACCGGGCGTGGTCGGCGAACAGCCGGTGCTCGAGCCCGGCGAGACGTTTCGCTATGCCTCCGGCTGCCCGCTCACCACGCCTTCCGGCATGATGCAGGGCAGCTATCGCATGGTCACCGACGCCGGCGAAACCTTCGACGTCGAAGTCCCCGCCTTTTCGCTCGACAGTCCGCTGTCGCGCCCGACCCTGAACTAGGCAGGCGAGATGGACCGCCTTGAGGACGCGATCGAGCTGCTCTCCAGATTGGTCGCATTCGACACGGTCAGCTCCAAATCCAATCTGGCTCTGATCGATTTCGTCGAATCCTATCTGCGCGACCAGGACGTGCGCTTCGTGCGCGCGCCGAACGCGGCCGGCGACAAGGCCGCGCTTTTCGTCACCATCGGCCCCGAGGTCGATGGCGGCGTGCTGCTTTCCGGCCACACCGACGTCGTGCCGGTCGCGGGACAGGCCTGGAGCGCCGATCCCTTCACGCTGCGTCGGGTCGCCACTCGCCTTTATGGACGCGGCGCCGTGGACATGAAGGGCTTCGACGCCGCCTGCCTCGCGATGATCCCCGAATTCAAGGCGGCGCGGCTGTCCTGGCCGGTCCATATTCTCCTGAGCTATGACGAGGAGACCACCTGCCTCGGACCGCTCGACGTGATCGCCCGCTTCGGCGCCGACCTGCCCCGCCCGTCAGCGGTGATCGTCGGCGAGCCGACGTCGATGGAGGTCGCCGACGCGCATAAGAGCGTGACCACCTTCGTGACGCGGGTGCGCGGCTTCGAAATCCATTCGGCCAATCTCAATCGCGGCGTCAGCGCCGTCCACGTCGCCTGTAAACTCGTCTGCGAACTCGATCGTATCGGCGAGGCGTTGCGTGCGGACGGCGACCCGAGCGGGCGCTTCGATCCGCCCTTCTCGACCATTCACGTCGGCGTCATTCATGGCGGAACGGCGCGCAACATCGTCGCCAAGGATTGTGAATTTCTGTGGGAGGTCCGAGGACTGCCCGGCGCGCCGGCAAGCTTCGTCCGGGATCGGCAGGAGGCCTATTGCGACGATCTGCGGCGCTCCGTCTTTGCCGGCTTCCCCGACGCCGGGATTGAGACGACGATGGAAAACGAGGTTCCGGGCCTTTCGCCTCGGCCCGGTTCCGAAGCCGAGACCCTGGCGCTACGGCTCGCCAAGCGCAATGCGACGATCGCCGTGCCCTACGCCACGGAAGCAGGCCAGTTTCAACGGGCCGGGATCGCGGCGGTCGTCTGCGGTCCCGGCCGCATCGACCAGGCGCACCAGCCCGACGAATATATCGACATCGCCGAACTCGCCGCCTGTATGGAGTTTCTGCGCGGGCTCGCGCGTCAGCTCCAAGCATGAATGCTCGACGAAATCGTCTCGATTGCGCAAGAAAGAGGTCTCTCCGGCAATGAGCGCCAGAGAGACCTAGAAAGAATAAAGGGTCGCTTGGGCGATCAGCAGACCCAGTGCCATCGGCCGTACCACCAGCGCCAGCAGTGGCCGCCGCCATGCCAGCCTCCATGCCAGCCGCCATGCCAGCCGCCATGCCAGCCGTGGCCCCCGTGCCAGCCGTGGCCGCCATGCCAGCCGCCATGCCAGCCGCCATGCCAGCCGCCATGCCAGCCGCCCGCGGCGGCAGGCGAAGAGGCGAAGAGCGCTCCCGTCAGCAGCGCGGCGCATGCAACTTTCTTCAACATGACTTATCTCCCAAAACACAGACGCCGTAAGGCGCCGGAGATTGACTAAGCTGTTGGGCGGCGAAGGGCCGTGCGGGGTCGCACATCGGACAGTTCGCGCCCCGCGCGTCGCATCGCCCGATGTCAGCGGGACGCCATTGCTTTCGTGAAGTGAGCGGCTATAGTCCGCGCCCGTTCCGGCGCTCTGGAAATGAAATTCCGCGCCGGGCTTCGAGCCTTTAAAGAGATTTCGCGATGAAGCTGATCCCGGACGCCTTGGCGCAAGCCCAGCCGTCACCGCCCGCCGCCGAAACGCCTGCCTCGCCGCCGGCCGAACCGACCGCCCCCGCCGCGCCGACGCCGCCGGGCCCGCCGCATCCGCCCGCCTCGACGCAAACGGGCCAGCTGACCGAATCCAAGCCCGAAGCGGCGCAGCCGCCGACCATGCCCGAGATGCTCGGCCAGCTCATTCCCATCTTCGTGGTGATGGGCATCGTGTATATACTCGTCATCCGACCGCGCTCTCGCCGCGAGAAGGACGCGCTGGCGCAGCTGCGCAACGTGCGTCGCGGCGACACGCTCGTCACCACGAGCGGGTTCGTCGCCAAGGTGACCAAAGCGATCGACGATACTGAGGTGGAGGTCGAGCTCGCGCCCAATGTGCGGGTGCGCATGCTGCGCACCGCCATCGCCGAAGTGCGCGCCAAGGGCGAACCGGTGAAGGACGAGCCGCCGCCGGCCAAGACAGTCGGTCCTGCCAGAGGCGGCGGGAAGTCGGCCAAGACGACCGACGCAAAGGCCGGCGAAAACCGGGCCGGCGACGCCAAATCCGGCTCGCAGAGCTGACGCCGTCCTTTCGATCCCCTAGAGCGCGTTACGAAAAAGTGGGAACCGGTTTTTCGCGCAAAGCGCACTCTAAACTTTTGGAATCGATCACGTTGTCTGCATTTGGGCGATTCCGCCCAAATGCAGCGTGGTCTAGCCGATAGCAGGACGATGCTGCGATTCTCGACCTGGAAATTTTTCGCCATTGTCGCGATGACACTCGCCGCGGTGCTCATCGTCGCGCCGAGCATGTTGTCGGCGTCCCACTATGAAGAGCTGAAATCGCGGCTGCCCTCCTGGCTTGTTCCGCCGACCATCGTGCTCGGCCTCGATTTGCAGGGCGGCTCGCATGTGATGCTGGAAGTCGATCAGGCGGACCTCATCGCCACGCAGATCAAGAATCTGCGCGACGACGTCCGGCGCATTCTCCGAGAGGAGAAGGTGGCGATCACCGGCGGCATCGGGACGACCACGCGCGGCGTCCAGGTGCGCGTGGCGGACGAAGCCGACCGCGAGAAAATTCTTCCCAAGCTGCGCCAGCTGCGCAACGGCTTCAGCAGCGCTCTGATGGGCGGCCCGTCGCCGCTCGACATCGAGACGTCGCCTGACGGCGTCATCCGGGTGACCATTACCGACGCCGGGATTACGGATAAATCGCGCAAGGCGGTCGAGCAGTCGATCGAAGTCATTCGTCGGCGCGTCGATGCGCTCGGCACGCGCGAACCCAGCATCCAGCGGCAGGGCGACGACCGCGTGCTGGTGCAGGTGCCGGGCCTCCAGGACCCGGAAACGCTCAAGGAAATTCTCGGCAAGACCGCCAAACTCGAGTTCCGCCTCGTCGCCGAACCGGGCCAGAATCCGTCGGAAACCGAGGAACTCGATCAGGTCGAGCAGGAAGGCAAGATCGCGGTTGAAAAGCAGGTGATGGTCAAGGGAGAGGACCTCACCGACGCACAACCCGGCTTCGACCAGCAAAGAAGCGGCGAGCCGGTCGTCAATTTCCGCTTCAATATTCGCGGCGCCCAGTCCTTCGGCGAAGTCACCTCCAAGAACGTCGGACGGCTCTTTGCGATCGTGCTCGACAATAAGGTGATTTCCGCGCCGCGAATCCTGACCCCCATCACCGGCGGCTCGGGCCAGATTTCGGGACGCTTCACTGTCGAACAGGCGAATAATCTCGCGATCCTGCTGCGCGCCGGCGCGTTGCCGGCCAAGCTCAATATCGTCGAGGAGCGCACCGTCGGCCCCGGCCTCGGCCAGGATTCGATCGACGCCGGAAAGCGCGCCGCTTACGTCGGCGCCGGCCTCGTCGTGATCTATATGCTCGTCACCTACGGCGTCTTCGGCGTCTTCGCCAATCTCGCGCTGTTCGTGCATATCGCCTTCATTTTCGCCGGCCTCGTGCTGCTCGGGGCGACGCTGACGCTTCCGGGCATCGCCGGCATCGTGCTGACGATCGGCATGGCGGTCGATTCGAACGTGCTGATCTACGAACGCATCCGCGAGGAAAATCACGCCGGGCGCTCGATCCTCGCCTCGCTCGACGCAGGCTTCACCCGCGCCTTCGCGACCATCGTCGACTCGAACGTCACCATGTTCGTCGCGGCGGCGATCCTGTATTTTCTTGGTTCGGGACCGGTGCGCGGCTTCGCCGTTTCGCTGGCGCTCGGCATTCTGACGACCATCGTCACCGCGGTGACCATGACGCGCATGATGATCGCCGTCTGGTATCATTACGCGCGGCCGACGAAACTGCCGATCTGAAGGGGCGACCTTTATGAAACTTCTGCGCCTCGCCCCGGAGAACACCAAATTCCCGTTCATGCGGTTCCGCCGCGTGAGCTATCCCTTCTCGGCGCTGCTGTCGCTGATCGCCGTCGCCCTCTTCGTCTTCAAGGGCATGAATTTCGGCATCGACTTCGCCGGCGGCACGGTGATCGAATTGCGGGCGAAGTCGGGCGCCGCGGAAGTCGGCACGCTGCGCACGATGGGCGAAAGCCTCCATCTCGGCGACATCGAGGTGCAGGCGTTCGGCAATCCGGCCGACGCGACCTTGCGCTTCGGCCTGCAGCCGGGCGGCGACGTCGCCCAGCAGGCGGCGGTCGAACGGGTGCGCGACGCTGTCAGCGCCTATTACGATCTGCGTCGCGTCGAAGTCGTCGGCCCGCGCGTTTCGAATGAATTGGTGCAGTCGGGAACGCTCGGCGTCGTGCTCTCGATCATCGCGGTGCTGAGCTATCTGTGGTTTCGCTTCGAATGGCAATTCGCGATCGGCGCGGTGATCGCGACGATGCACGATCTGCTGCTCACCGTCGGCTTCTTCTCGATCACCCAGCTCGAATTCAACACCACCTCGATCGCCGCGATTTTGACCATCGTCGGCTATTCCTTGAACGAGACGGTGGTGGTGCTCGACCGCATTCGCGAGAATATGCGGAAATACAAGAAAATGGCGACGGCGCAGATGGTCGACATGTCGATCAACGCCGTCTTGCCGCGCACGATCATGACCGCGACGACGGTGATGCTCGCCCTCTTCGCGCTCGTCGCATTCGGCGGCCAGGTGATCCGCTCCTTTTCGATCGCGATGATCTGGGGCATTTTCGTCGCCACCTATTCCTCGATCTTCATCTGTTCGCCGATGCTGATCTATCTCGGCCTGCGCAATGAAGACGCCGATAAGGCTGCGTCGCAGAAGCGCGAGACCGAGCGCAAGACCGAAACCGCCGTATCGGCGGATGACGACGACGCCGAGACGCCCGTCGCCGCGCCGACGGCGCCGCCCGAAGCCGCCGAAAAGACGCCCAAGCCCGCGCGGAAGCCGGCCGGAAAGCGGGCGAAGACGAGGCCGGCTTGACCGTTCGTGACGGCGGCTATGTCGCAGGCCGCCACAGGATCGACGACTATGGCCGCGGCGGCTTTCGTTTCGCCGATATGTCCCACAAGGGCTCCATTCTCGCCCTACCCTCCGGCGTGCGCGCCGTGCCGCTGTCGAGCGCCGCTGAAATCGATGAAGCGATGATCGACCGCGCGCTATCTGAAAGCGGTGGCCTCGACGTCTTCGTCGTCGGAACCGGACAGGAACTGCTGCCGCTCGCCGCGGGCGTGCGCGCCCGGCTGCGCGAGGCGGGCATCGGCTGCGAGGCGATGGCGACCGGCGCCGCGGTGCGCACATACAATATCCTCGTCGACGAGGATCGCCGCGTCGGCGCGCTACTGATCGCCGTGTGACATGACAGCCGCCATAGAAGAGCATTACGCGCAGTGCGAAGAGCTGCTGCGGACGCACGACCGCGACCTGTGGCTCGCCTGTCTCTTCGCGCCGCGAGAGGCGCGCAAACATATTCACGCGCTCTACGCCTTCGCCCAGGAAGCCGCCGACGTGAGCGGCAAGGTCACGCAACCGCTGCTGGGCGAGATGCGGCTGCAATGGTGGATCGACGCGCTGGAGGCTGCCGCCGCGCCCGGCGAAGGCGCGCGCGCCAATCCCATCGCCGACGCGCTCATCGACACGATCGAGCGCTTCGCCCTGCCCCGTGATGAATTGATCGCACTAGCGGAAGCGCATGTCTTTGATCTCTATGACGATCGGATGCCGAGCTGGTCGGCGCTAGAAGACTATTGCCGCGCCACGGCTTCGGCCCCGATCCGCTGGGCCGCTCAGCTTCTCGGCGCAGATCTTAAGGCGCCGTCGGCGCGCGCTTTCGACGAGGCGGGCGTCGCGCTCGGCCTGACGCGAATTGCGCGCGCGATCGCCCAATATTCCGGTCAGAGGAAATTTCTGCCGGACGACGCGTTCGCGAGCGACGGCGACAAGGCGAGCGAGCGCGAACAGCTTCGCCCCATGGTAAAGGAGTTATGTCGGCTGGCGCAGTCTCGCTACGACGAAGCGCGCCGTCTGGCCCTTGATCTCGGCCCCGCTCACGCCGCCCTGCTTCCGGCGGCGACAACTCCCCTCTATTTGGAGCGGCTGGCGCGAAGCGATGATTACGCTTCCGAACGCCCGGCCCGCGACCCCTCGCCGCTGCGCCGACAATGGCGCATCTGGCGCGCATCGCGCGGCGTCGGATTGTGATAGGCGATAGAATGCTTCGCTAGGAATGACCGAAATGGCGACTCTCGAATATGAATATGACGCCCGGCGCCTGCGCATGGAGACGCTGCTCGTGCTGCGCTGGGTGGCGATCACCGGCCAGACGGCGGCCTGTCTCGGCGTCTATTTCATCCTCGGATTTGATTTTCCCGTCGGCCTCTGCTTCGTCTTCATTGCTGCGTCCGCGACTCTCAACGTCGGCATGCGCTATGGCACGCCGCGCAGTTTCCGCCTCGGCGACGTCGAGGCCGCCGTGCTTCTCGGCTACGACATCATCCAGCTCGGATTTCTGCTCTATCTCACCGGAGGGCTGACGAACAGTTTCGCGATGCTGTTCCTGACGCCGGTGATCATCTCGTCGGTGTCGCTCCCGAGCAATCTGACGCTGCTGCTCGGCATCGTCATGATCGCGGTCGCCACGGTGCTTGCCGTCGAATATTACCCGCTGCCCTGGTATCCCAACGAAAAGCTGGTCTTTCCGCTCCTCTACCGCACCGGAATTTGGGCGGCTCTGGCGCTCAGCGCGGTGTTCATCGGCATTTACGCCGCTCGGGTGTCCGACGAGGCGCGACTGTTGGCGGATGCGCTCGCTGCGACGGAGCTGGTGCTCGAGCGCGAGCAGCATCTCTCGCAGCTCGACGGCCTCGCCGCCGCGGCGGCGCATGAACTCGGCACGCCGCTCGCGACGATCACGCTGATCACCAAAGAATTGCTGAAGTCGGCGCCGGAGAACGGGCCGGCGCTGCGTGACGATCTTGCGCTGCTCGCGCAGGAGGCGGCGCGTTGCCGGGAAATCCTGGGTAAGCTCGCCTCGCTTGGCGCGACGGATCAGAGCAGCGTCATGAATCTGCTCTCGATCGACACGCTGATCCAGGAAGTCGTCGAGCCGCAGAGCGAGAGCGGCGTCGAGGTCGAGATTTCGAAAAACGGACCGACTGACGCGCCAGTGCTCGCGCGCAATCCAGCCATTCTTTACGGTCTTGGCAACCTTGTCGAAAACGCCATGGACTTCGCCAATTCGCGGGTAAAAATCGACGCTTGGTGGAGTCCAAGCTATGTCACGATATCGATCCAGGACGACGGACCCGGCTTTTCTCCCGACATTCTGGACCGGCTCGGCGACCCTTATCTCAGAGGCAGGCCGACGGAACGGCGCACGAAAAACGATCCCGACTCTGGGCTGGGGCTCGGTCTCTTCATCGCCAAGACGCTCCTGGAGCGCTCGGGCGCGATCGTCGAAACAACGAATGTTTCGCCGCCAAGAACCGGAGCCGTCGTCAAGATCACTTGGCCGCGAGAGGCGCTCGAACCCGCCGCCGCCCGGACGAAGCTCGCCGAAAAGGACAAATAGATCGACGCAACGCCGCCAATAAGCTAGATTTGACCAAAATCAGGGGTGGATGCGCGCGATGTCGGCCGAAGAATTTAAGTCGGATCGGGAAGGCGTTTCAGAGGCTGAGCAAATTGCAGCTCTGCCGCAGGATCGTTCATTGCTCATTCTGGATGACGACAAGCCGTTTCTCGGCAGGCTGACCCGCGCGATGGAGGCGCGGGGATTCGTCGTGACGCCCTGCGAAACAGTCGCCGAAGGTCTCGCAGCGCTTGAGTCGAGCCCGCCGGCTTTCGCCATCATCGACATGCGGCTCAACGACGGCAACGGCCTCGACGTCATATCGAAGCTCAAGGCCTCGCGACCCGACGCGCGCGGCATCATTCTCACTGGCTACGGCAACATCGCCACCGCTGTCACCGCAGTTAAGCTCGGCGCTTTCGATTATTTGGCGAAGCCCGCCGACGCCGACGAAATCTATCACGCGCTGATGGCGACCCAGATCGAGAAGCCCGACGCGCAGGAAAATCCCATGTCGGCCGACCGAGTCCGCTGGGAGCATATTCAGCGCGTGTTCGAGTCCTGCGACCGCAATGTTTCGGAGACCGCGCGGCGGCTCAATATGCATCGCCGCACCCTGCAACGGATTCTCGCCAAACGGGCGCCCCGGTAACCCGGGATTCAGTCCGCTAGCCGGTCGCCGAAGGCCAGCATGCAGTAGCGGTTCGCCGCCACCGCCGCGAAGCGTAACAGCATCGCGCGTCGCCGCGCCGGCGCGAGCGGCAAAGCCGGGGCCTCACGCGCGAGCAGCGCCCCATGCGCGTCGGCAATGATCAGCCCGGCGTCCTGCGGAAATGATTCTGGATCGAGCGATGCGGGGATCGCGAAATAGAATCTGTCACAAAAGCCGCGATACTGCGGCCATTTGAGATCGGCGCGAAAATCGGCGTAACTCGACTTGACCTCGATGATTCGCAGGCCGCCGTCGGGCGCCAGCGCGACGAGATCGGCGCGCCGCCCGTTCGGCAAGGGCGCTTCGCAAACCACCGAGAAGCCGCAGGCCTGAAGATAGCGCCTTGCGCCGCGCGCCACGCGTTTCGTAGCGTCGGGACGAGTTTCGAGCGCCGTCGCGCGTTCCGCGGAAAAAGCCGTCATGTTGATCCCAGCGGGCCTGTCCTCAGCCCAGATTGGCGCGTCGCCAAAGCGCGCGCAACCATGATAGGTTCGCTCGATCGATCAACCACACGGCTTGTCGCATGAAACGGCTTCTCCTCGCATGCTTCCTCGCGCTTCTCGCCACAACCCCGACCGCCCTGGGCGGCGAGCGTGTCGTCAATGTTTTCAATTGGAGCGATTACGTCGATCCGAGCGTGCTCGAAGACTTTACCCGGGAGACGGGCGTCAAGGTCGTTTATGACACCTATGATTCGAACGAGATGCTCGAGGCGCGGCTTCTGGCCGGCGACACCGGCTACGACGTCGTCGTGCCCTCGGCGACGTTCCTGCAGCGGGAAATCGCAGCGGGCGTGCTGCAGCCGATCGACCGGAGCAAGCTCGTCAACGCGCGCAACATATGGCCTGAGATCGACAATCGGCTGGCGCGTTTCGATCCGGGCAACCGCCATGCCGTCAACTACATGTGGTACACGACGGGCGTCGCCTACGACGTCGCCAAGATCAAGCAGCGGCTCGGCAAGCCGATAACGAGCTGGGACCAGGTTCTGCGGCCGGAGTCTTTGAAGAAGCTCGCCGACTGTGGCGTCTATATGCTGGACAGCCCTGAAGACATGTTCGCGATCGCGCTCAATTATTTGAAGCTCGATCCCAATTCGAAGAACCCCAAGGATCTCAAGCGCGCCGCCGAACTTCTGACGAGCCTGCGCCGCTATGTGAAGAAATTTCACTCCTCCGAATATATCAACGCATTGGCGAACGGCGACGTCTGCCTCGCGATTGGCTGGTCAGGCGACAGTCTGCAGGCGCGCAATCGCGCCCGCGAGGCCGGAACCGACGTCGACATCGCCTATGTGATACCGAACGAGGGTTCGCTCCTCTCGCTCGACAATCTGGCGATTCCGAAGGATGCGCGGCATCTCGACGAAGCCTATCTCTTCATCGACTATCTGCTTCGTCCCGACATTGCGGCGCGCAATTCCGTCGCCACCAATTTCGCCAATGGCGTCGCGCCGTCGCGTCCGCTAATCGACAAGGCGGTGGCGAACGATCCCTCGGTCTACCCCAGCGATCCCACGATGCGGCGTCTGTTTACGGTCACTGCGCCCGATCAGGCGGGTCAGAAAATGATCACCCGACTATGGACGACGGTGAAGACCGGACGGTGAGACGATTCCGGCGCGCCGATGCGCGCCCCGCGGTTTACTGCTCGCTCAATATCCGCTTGAGGAGTTCGATGACCTCGGCGAGCCCCTTGTCCTTGGCGGCGAGTTCTTCAATCTTGCGCACCGCATGGAGCACGGTCGTGTGATCGCGGCCGCCAAATCGACGGCCAATCTCAGGCAATGAGCGCAGAGTCAGCACTTTCGACAAATACATGGCGATCTGCCGCGGCCGCACGACGTTGGCGGTGCGCCGGGACGATAGAATGTCGGCGCGCGAAATATTGTAATGGCTCGCCACGAGCTTCTGGATATCGTCGATCTTGACGCGCTTTGGGTCCTGCGCGCGCACGAGATCGCGAATGGCTGTTTCCGCGGTTTCGACAGTCAGCGGCGCTCCGGTCAGCGTGGCGTGAGCCAGCAGCCGATTGACCGCGCCCTCTAAATCACGTCCGTTGGACACGATCATGCGCGCGACACAGGAAATGACTTCAGCCGGCACATTGAAATTGGGTTGCGACTCCTTGGCGGCGGCGATGCGCGCGGTGAGAATCTTGGCGCGCAAGGCCTCGTCGAGCGGTCCGATGTCGACGCATAGGCCGCCGTTGAACCGCGACAACACGCGTTCGTCGAGCGTGTCGAGCTCCGACGGCGGCCGGTCGGCGGCGACCACGACCTGACGGCCGGCGTCAATCAACGCATTCAGCGTGTGGCAGAACTCCTGTTGGATCGACTTCCCCTGCAAGAACTGCACGTCATCGATGATCAGCATGTCGATGCCGCGCAGCTTCTCCTTGAACGCCAACGAGGTCTGGGCGGTCAGCGAAGAAACGAAGCCGCTCATGAAGCGTTCCGCCGTCAGATAGATGGTATGGCGGCGATTGTCATTCGACGCATGCGCCAGCGCTTGCAGGAGATGCGTCTTGCCGAGCCCGACTGCCGCATGGGCATAGAGCGGGTTGAACATGGGAAGGTCCCCGGCCCGCGCCGCCGCGACGCGGCAGGCGGCCGCATAGGCGAGCTGGTTTGAGGGTCCGACGAGAAAGGTCGAGAAGCACAGCCGGCGATCGAGCGGCGAGCCGACGAATGCGTCGGACTCGTGACGCGCCGCAGCCGAGCGGACCGCGCGCCTCCCATTGGCTTCGCTCGCCGCTTCGAGAGCTGGCGCGAATGACGCGGCCGCGCGCGCGACGAAGTGCGGCGCATTGGGCGCGCCATGATCCTGGCCGTCCTCGCGCAAGCGAGGTTTACGCATGGGCGAGCGCACGTCGATGACCACGCGTTCCACTTTTGAGAATTCGCTCGCCACTCGCGCCTTTATCCGCGGCGCGTAGTGCGACTGCACCCAACTCTTGAGAAATTTGGTGGGCACCGTCAGATGCACCGCGCCGCCATCAATGCGTTCAAGCTCCAATCGCGTGAACCAGGAATTGTAAACCGCGTCGCCGAGATCGGTTTTCAACCTATGTCGAACTCGGTCCCACTTCGAGCGATCCTCAGCGGATACTTCGCCGCTTGCCAATTGTTCTGTGTGATCGGACATATCAGACCTTTTTCCGAAACAAGCGCCAAAAAAGGGGAAACCCCGGCGAAAGCTCGCCGCGGGCGCTGATCGAAGGAACCTAGTTTGATCGAGTATTCGCCGCCGCGAACGGCGCTAAATCAGAAATTGCGAAGGCGGCCCTATCGCGAGCCCAGCGCATCTGCCGACGTTGGCCTCACCCGTAAAACATGAACAATGCGCCGCGAACGATCGAACAATGAAACGATCGTTGACGCTGCGCACTCCCTGGATTGTCTCGGCCAACCGCCCCTTCGCCATGACAAAGTCTCCCTACTCCGGGATTGAAGAATCCCGGATTAATAGCGCGTCGCAGGTAACGGACTCTATGCTACGCCCGTGCGAACTGATCACTTTGAATTCAACCGAACGGCTGGAAGGCGGATGCGTCTCGCTCTGCGGCCCATCCGCGCCGGGAAACGCAGATCGTTTCCCTCAATTCTGCGCGCCGCTGAAAAACCGACGCCGACCGCCTTTCGTTCGACCCTTGAAAGCTACACGCCAGCGCGATCACGCGCAACGACGCATGTGACAACATCTGTCATATTGACTGCACTTTTCCGGCGCGGGTCTATGAACTTTTTGTCGCATTTGGCCATAAGCCGATGATTCGCCGCCTTTAAAATTCCGCTTGAAGAATGCATGTTAGCCGCGCGCGACAGGCGCCGGCGCCTCCGCAAACAAGCGCCAAAATTAGTGTCAAGTGGCCACGTTTTTCCCGTTCGTGACAACTTGATTGCAAGAGATTGAATCGCGAGAATTTTGAATGATCACAGTTTATGGGCGAAAATATTTTTTTTGAATGTGTCATCTGCGCTTCATGCGACGATTTTGGCAGACTCCGGTCGGGACAAAAAAAGCCCGGCGATCGCCGGGCTCGAAGCCTGTCCGTCACATGACGCGGCGAAACGCGTCACGCCTTTGCGGTCAGCGCCTTCACCCGCGCGGTCAGCCGGGAAACCTTCCGCGAGGCGGTATTCTTGTGAATGACGCCCCGCTGAGCGGCGCGCATCACGATCGGCACCGCATTCTGCAGCGCGTCGGCCGCCACCGCCGGATCGCCCGCAGCGATCGCCTCCTCGACCTTGCGCACAAAGGTGCGCATGCGGCTGCGACGCGTCCGGTTGACCGAGGTGCGGCGCGCGATCTTGCGAACGGCTTTTTTGGCCGAACTCGTATTGGCCATGCTTTGCGTGTCCTTGAAAGAGACGGCGTCGAGCCGCCTAAAAACCAAAGGGCCGCGAAATCGCGGCCAAGTGGCGGGTTTATAGGCGCGACGCGATCCGTCGTCAATGGCCGCCTAGCGGTTCGTGAAAGCCGGCTTCCGCTTCTCCACGAAGGCGCTCATGCCTTCCTTTTGATCACTCGTCGCGAACAGGGAATAGAAGAGGCCCCGCTCGTAGCGAATTCCCTCGGCGAGCGTCGATTCGAAAGCCCGATTGACCGCGTCCTTGGCGATAAGGACCGCGGGTAGCGACATCGACGCGATGGTCGCAGCGGTCTTCATCGCCTCGGCGAGAAGATCGGCGGCCGGCACGATCCGCGCGACGAGGCCGGCGCGCTCAGCCTCCTCCGCGCTCATCATCCGGCCAGTCAGAATGAGGTCCATCGCCTTTGCCTTCCCCACGGCGCGGGTCAGCCGCTGCGTGCCGCCGGCGCCGGGAATGACGCCCAGCTTGATCTCCGGCTGGCCGAAAACCGCCGTATCGGCGGCGAGAATGAAATCGCACATCATCGCGATTTCGCAGCCGCCGCCCAGCGCGAATCCGGCGACCGCGGCGATGATCGGCTTGCGCGTTCGCGCCACGACATCCCACCGGCCGATGAAATCGTCGAGAAAGGCGTCAACGAAGCCCTTGTCGCGCATTTCCTTGATGTCCGCGCCGGCGGCAAAAGCCTTTTCCGAGCCGGTCAGAACGATGCAGCCGACGCCGTCATTCGCTTCAAACGCCGCAAGAGCGTCGTCGAGTTCCGCGATGAGCCGCGCATTGAGCGCATTGAGCGCTTGAGGTCGATTGAGTCGGATCAAGCCGACTCGGCCCTGCGTCTCGGCTTCGATCGTCTCAAAAGTCATGCGCGCCTCCTGCCGCTCCAGCGCCGCGCCGGATCGCGCGCTTCATATCTCAAAATCGCCGCTCGCGTCCGGCCTTTCTCCAAATCCGCGCGCGAGCGCGCGGGCGTGCAGATCGTCGAGCGTCACGTCGTCCAGTCGGCGAAGCGCGCTCTCTTCGGCCTCGGCGATGACCGGCTCCAACACCGCCGAGAGCAGCGGCGGCGCAATATCGGGCGCCTCCTCCTCGACGACCAGAGCGACGCGGACGATCTCGCCGACCGAGAGCCGCCGACGCTCGCGCGCCAGCCCATATCCGCCCGCGGGTCCTCTGACGCTCTTGAGAATCCCCGCCCGAACCAATGCCTGCAGGATTGTCTCCAACCGCCGCGGCGGCAGACCATGACGCGCGGCGAGCTGTTTCGACGACACCGGCCGGCCGCGCGCGTGAAGCGCGACGTCGAGAGTCGCCATCAGCGCGAAACGGGCGGAGCGCGACAGGAGCTTCATTGCCCGCCCTCTCCACCAAGTCCCGTCGACCCGAAACCGCCGACGCCGCGCGCCGTCGCGTCGAGATCGTCAACCTCGACAAGCGTGACATGCGGCGCCGGCGCGATAACCAGCTGAGCGATGCGCAGCCCGCGGACGATCTCAAAGGCCTGCGCCCCGAGATTGATCAAGATCACCTTGATCTCGCCGCGATAATCGCTGTCGACGGCGCCGGGAGCGTTGAGCACGGTGACGCCGTGCTCCGCAGCGAGACCCGAGCGCGGCCGAACCTGTCCTTCATAACCTGAAGGCAACGCGATCGAAAGACCTGTCGGGATGAGATCGCGGGCGCCCGGCTCCAGCACCAGCTTTTGGCCCGGGGCCAACGCAGCGTGGAGATCAATGCCCGCGGCTCCTTCGCTTGCATAGGCCGGCGATGGCAGGCCGTCGGCGTTGGGCAGTCGGCGGATCGCAACCTTCATGGCGCCCTCTTCTCGCCGATCATCTCCGCCAGCCGCGCGATGAGCCGCGCCGCGACATCCTCCTTGCGCAGGCGCGGCCAATCCTCGACGCCGGCGCGAGAGACGAGATGAGCCTCATTGGTCGTCCCGCCGAAAACGCCCGCCCCCTCGCTCACGTCATTGGCGACGATGAGATCGCATCCTTTGCGGGCGAGTTTCTCCTGCGCATGTCGAATGAGATCGTTCGTTTCCGCGGCGAAGCCGACGACGAGGCGCGGACGCTTCGGTCCCTGCGAGACGCTCGCGAGAATGTCCGGATTTTCAATAAGCGACAGAGCGGGCGCGCCGCCCTGGTCTTTCTTGATCTTTTCCGCCGCCGGCGCCGCGCGCCAGTCGGCCACGGCGGCCGCGGCGATGAATATGTCCGCCGGAAGCGCCGCTTCCACAGCGGTCATCATGTCGCGCGCACTCTCTATATGTACGACCTCGCAGCCAGGAGGGTCAAAGATCGCGACGGGCCCCGAAATCAGCGTCACCCGCGCCCCGGCGCGCGCCGCCGCCGCAGCTATGGCGTGGCCCTGCCGTCCGGAGGAACGGTTGGCGATATAGCGGACCGGATCGATCGGTTCATGCGTGGGGCCGGAGGTCACGACGACATGCCGCCCTTCGAGCGCGCCGCCCTTTGGCATAAGTCCGTCGGGCGGCGGCAGTCGGGCGCCCTGTTTCAGCGCCGTCTCGATCGCTTCGGCGATCTCCAGCGGCTCGCTCATGCGGCCCGGCCCATATTCGCCGCAGGCCATGTCGCCGATATTGGGACCGACGAACCAGGCGCCGTCGCCGTGCAGGGTCGCGACATTGCGCTGCGTCGCCGGATGAAGCCACATGCGCACATTCATCGCCGGCGCATAGAGAACGCGCTTGTCGGTCGCCAGCAGCAGGGTGGTCGCAAGATCGTCGCACAGGCCGCGCGCCGCGCGCGCCAGGAGATGCGCCGTCGCCGGGGCGACGACGATGAGATCCGCCTCCCGCGACAGTTCGATATGACCCATCTCCTGCTCGTCGGTGGCCGAGAAGAGATCGTCATAGACTTTTTCATTGGCGAGGCTGACGAAGGCCAGCGGCGTCACGAATTCCTTGGCCGCCGCGGTCATGACCACCCGCACGCAGGCGCCGCGCTCGCGCAGGCGACGCACGAGTTCGAGCGACTTGTATGCGGCGATCCCCCCGCCGACGATCAGCAAGATGCGCTTGGCCTCGAGGCTTCGCGCATGACCCACGCCCGCCACTGAAATAACTCCGATCGCCGCAGGCGGGAGAATACAGATTTTATGCCCAAGGCCAAACGGCTTCGGTTGCGCGATCGATTGTCGCTCCCCAACCTATCCGCCTGCAATGCATTCTCGCGAAACGCTGCGCCGCGGGTCTCCCGGTTGAAGCGCTGCTTCACGCCTCCTTCGGATCGCCGAACTGGTGAGGCTCCCGCCATGCGACTCGTCGTCACGTTCGCGCCGTCATTCGGCCGAGAGGGGCCAAAGACATTCGATTAGACCTTTCGCCGAGCGATGGTAGTGTGCGCCGTCGCCGCATATGTCGAATCGAAAGGAAATGATGCGCGCAATGCCGCTTAGCCCTGCCGCGCCGATTCTTGCGCTCGCTCTGGCGTGGAGCGTTTTCGCAACGGAGTGCGCGGCTCGGGCGCCGCAGACCGCCGCTACGCCTGTCGTCGTCAGCCCCGACGCCACGACTTCCGCCCCGCCGGAGAAGCTCGCCGTTCACGGACGCGCCTTCATTCCGCTGCATTCGACCCTTCTCGGGCAAGGCGGCGTGACGCGGCTGAACTTCTCCGGCGCGCTGTCGATTCACAACGCCTCGTGGACCAATGTTCTCGCCATCGAAAAGATCGAATACCGCAACGGCGCGGGTCAGCTGATCGACAGCTACGTCAATGATCCCGTCTATTTGAAGCCTTACGCCTCGTTGCAGGTGCTGATCGCGCAAGACGATATTCGCGGCGGAACGGGCGCCAGTTTCACGGTCGATTGGTCGACCGTCGAAGGCGCGGACGAACCCTTGATCGAAGCGATCATGACCGCCTTCACCGGACCCCACAGCTACGCCATTCTCTCGCCGGGCCGCCGCGTTTCCCGACCGCAATGACCGCGCCTGCGCCGCGCGTGCGCCGGCTGACGCTCGGCGATTTCCGCTCCTATCCGACGCTCGACTGCCGCTTCGACTCTGCGATGATCGCCCTCTTCGGCGAGAACGGCGCCGGCAAGACCAATCTGCTGGAAGCGCTGTCGCTGTTTTCGCCGGGCCGCGGCCTGCGCCGCGCGGAGCTCGCCGGATGCGCGAGACGCGATGGGGCGGGCGGTTTCGCCGTGTCGATCGAAGTCGAAGCCGATGGTGCGGCGGCGCAGCTCGGCCATGGCCTGACGCCGTCAGGGGAGCGGCTTTTTCGCATCGACCGCGCGCCGGCGACGTCGGCGCGCGCCTTCGCCGATCGTCTGCGGGTTCTCTGGCTGACGCCGGCGATGGATGGGCTGTTCTCCGGCCCGGCCGGCGAAAGGCGGCGCTATCTCGATCGGCTGGCGCTCGGCGTCGACGCCGAACATGGCGCGCGCGCCAACCGGCTGGAGCGCGCGCTGCGTAACCGTAACCGGCTGCTCGAAGAAGGCGTCGCCGATCGCCGCTGGCTCGACGCCGCGGAGCGCGAGATCGCCGCGCTCGGCGTCGCCGTGGCCGCCGCGCGGCGCGAGACCGTTTCGCGGCTTGCCGCGCTGATCGCCGCCGAACGCGACGACGCCTCGCCCTTCCCCTGGGCGGATGTGGCGATCGAAGGGGAATTGGAGCGCCGGCTCGCCGAGGAGCCGGCGCTCGCCGTCGAGGACTGGTATCGCGACGAACTCGCCGCTTCGCGGCGCCGCGACGCCGCCGCCGGTCGCACGTTGATCGGTCCGCAGGCGAGCGACCTCGCCGTGCGACATGGCCCCAAGAACGAGGCGGCGCGCGCCTGCTCAACCGGCGAGCAGAAGGCGCTGCTGATGGGGTTGACGCTCGCTCACGCCCGCCTCGTCGCCGCGATGACCGGCCAGGCGCCGATTCTTCTGCTCGATGAAGTCGCGGCGCATTTCGACGTGAACCGTCGCGAAGCCTTGTTTCAGGAACTGGAAACGCTGGGCGGGCAGATATGGATGACGGGCGCGGACCCGCTGCTGTTTGCGTCATTGCAGGGACGCGCGCAGCTCTTGCGGGTGACGCTGGGGAAAGTGGAGGAAGCCTCGCCCCTTCCCGGATGATCGTTGACGCTCCGGCGCATCTTCTCGCCAGCGGTTGCCGGTCGCCGCACAGGCCTCGCCTGTGTTATTCCGCCGCATGGCCCTCCTTCCTCCGCAGGCGCGCGTCCTGCTCAAATCAATTTTCGGCTATGACGATTTCCGCCCCGGTCAGGCGGAAATCATCGCCGCCGTGCTCCATGGCGGGCCAGTGCTCGCGGTCATGCCGACCGGCAGCGGCAAATCGATGTGCTATCAGCTCCCCGCCATCATGGAAGGCGCGCTCACGATCGTCGTCTCGCCGCTCATCGCGCTGATGCGCGATCAGGTGCAGCAGATGCGGGCGCTCGGCGTTGCGGCGGCGACGCTCAACTCGATGAACGGCGCGGAAGAGAATGACGAAGCCCGCCGCGCGATGCGAGACGGCGCGTTGCGGCTGCTCTATGTCTCGCCCGAGCGCCTGATGATGGACGGACTCATCGCCGATGTGCGCCGCGCCGGAGCGCGACGCCTCGCCATCGACGAAGCCCATTGCGTTTCGGAATGGGGACACGACTTTCGCCCTGAATATCGCGAGATCGGCCACGCCGCAGCGGCGCTCGGCGACATCCAGGCGATCGGCCTCACCGCCACGGCCGACGCCGCGACGCGCGAGGACATCGCCAGGAGACTTTTTTCCTCGCCGCCACAGCTCTTCCTGCACAGTTTCGATCGGCCCAACATCGCGCTCAATTTCGCTCTGAAGGACCAGCCTAAACGCCAGCTCTCGCGCTTTCTCGAAAAACACAAAGGCGATAGCGGCATCGTCTATTGCGCGTCGCGCAAGCGCACCGAAGACCTTGCGTATTACTTTCAGGAGCAAGGTTACGACGCTCTGGCCTATCATGCGGGTATGGATCAGGCGGCGCGCAATCGCAACGGCGACCGTTTCCTGCGTGAAGACGGCGTCATCGCCGTCGCGACCATCGCCTTCGGGATGGGCGTCAACAAGCCGGACGTGCGCTTCGTCGCGCATGCCGATATGCCGTCGTCCGTCGAGAGTTATTATCAGGAGATCGGGCGCGCCGGCCGCGACGGGCTGCCGGCCGATACGCTGACGCTCTACTCGCTTGACGACATGGCCTTCCTGCGCCGGCGCATCGACGACAAGGACGTGAGTGAGGAACGCCGCCGGATCGAGCACGACCGCTTCTCCGCGCTGGCCATGCTGTGCGAGACGCCGCGCTGCCGGCGCCAGACGCTGCTCGCCTATTTCGCCGAAGAGGCGTCGCCCTGCGGGCGCTGCGACGTCTGCCAGGGCAAGGTCGCCGTCTTCGACGGCGTCGTCGCCGCGCAAAAGGCGCTCTCCGCCGTCTATCGCACCGGCCAGCGCTTCGGCGCCGGGCATATCGCCGACGTGCTGAGAGGCGAGGCGAGCGACGCCGTGCGCCGGCATGGGCATGACGCGATCAAGACTTTCGGCGTCGGCAAGGAATTTTCCAAATCGCAATGGTCGTCGATCTTGCGTCAGCTCTTCGCCGCCGGCGCGCTGCGGACCGCGAGCGCGGAACATGGCGGATTCGCTCTCACGCCAAAGGGCGAGAAAATTCTTATGGGCCGGGAGTCGATCATGCTGCGCGGCGATCCGCTGACGCGCAGCGACCGCCGCAAAAAGGCCGCCGCCGGCCTCGACGAAGCGACGGATCGCATTCTCGCGGCCCTCAAGCGCAAGCGGCGCGAACTTGCGCAGGAGGAAGGCGTGCCGGCCTATGTCGTCTTCGCCGACCGCACGCTGATCGACATGGCGGAAAAGCGGCCGGCGACGCTCGGCGACATGCTCGCGGTGCATGGCGTCGGCGAGAGGAAGGTCGCGCGTTACGGCGACGCCTTTCTCGAAGCCTTGGCGGAGGCGCTGCGTTAGCTTTCCGCCCGGCGCCGAGTCGTAACCTTGGCCGGAAAGCCGGCGTTGGCCCCCTCTCAGCGGAAAGGCGGCGAAGCCGCCGGAAAGCGCAGTTATTTCCGTGCATTTTGCAGCCATTCCGGGGTAAAATCGGCCTTCTCGAATCGAGGGTCGTCCGACCCCCTGACAAACAGGCCAAATGAGCGACGAAACCGAACGGAACGACCCTGCGGCATATGGCGCAGGGTCCATCAGAGTGCTGCGCGGGCTCGACGCCGTCCGCAAGCGTCCCGGCATGTATATCGGCGACACCGACGATGGCACCGGCCTCCACCACATGGTCTACGAGGTCGTCGACAACGCCATCGACGAGGCGCTCGCCGGCCATGCGACCGATGTCGCCGTAACGCTCAACGCCGACGGCTCCTGCACGGTCTACGATAATGGCCGCGGCATCCCGACCGATATCCATCACGAGGAAGGCGTGTCGGCCGCCGAAGTCATCATGACGCAGCTCCATGCCGGCGGAAAGTTCGACCAGAACTCCTATAAGGTTTCCGGCGGCCTGCACGGCGTCGGCGTCTCCGTCGTCAACGCCCTCTCCGTCTGGCTGAAACTGCGCATCTGGCGCGGCGGCGAAGAACATTTCATGGAATTCGCCAATGGCGACGCGGTCGCGCCGCTCGCCGTCGTCGGGGAAGCGCCGATCGTCGACGGCGCGCCCAAGCGCGGCACCGAAGTGACCTTCCAGCCTTCTCCCGCGACCTTCACGATGGTCGAGTTCGACTATGCGACGATCGAGCATCGTCTGCGGGAACTCGCCTTCCTCAATTCCGGCGTGCGCATCGTTCTCACCGACGCGCGCCACGCCGAAGTCAAACGCGAGGAGCTTTTTTACGAAGGCGGGTTGGAAGCTTTCGTGCGCTGGCTCGACCGCGCCAAGACGCCGCTCGTCTCCGCGCCGATCCTGATCCATGGCCAGCGTGACCTCATCAACGTCGACGTCGCGCTTTGGTGGAACGACAGCTATCACGAGAATGTTCTGGCCTTCACCAACAATATTCCGCAACGCGACGGCGGCACGCATCTCGCCGGATTTCGCGCCGCGCTGACCCGCCAGATCACCGGCTATGCCGAATCCTCGGGCCTCGCCAAGCGCGAGAAGGTCGACCTCACCGGCGACGACTGCCGCGAGGGCCTGACCTGCGTTCTGTCGATCAAGGCGCCGGACCCGAAATTCTCCTCGCAGACGAAGGACAAGCTGGTTTCCTCGGAAGTGCGGCCGGCGGTCGAGAATGTCGTCAATGAATTGCTCGGCCAATGGCTCGAGGAACATCCGGGCGAAGCCAAGAATGTCGTTTCGAAAGTGTGCGAGGCGGCGGCCGCGCGCGAAGCGGCGCGAAAGGCGCGCGAACTCACCCGCCGCAAGGGCGCGCTCGACGTCGCCAATCTTCCCGGCAAGCTCGCCGACTGCCAGGAGCGCGATCCGGCCAAAGCCGAACTCTTCATCGTCGAGGGCGATTCGGCCGGCGGCACGGCCAAGCAAGGCCGCAATCGCGAATTCCAGGCCGTCTTGCCGCTCCGCGGCAAGATCTTGAACGTCGAGCGCGCGCGTTTCGACAAGATGCTGTCGTCGGAGCAGATCGGCACGCTGATCACCGCGCTCGGCACCGGCGTCGGCCGCGACGAGTTCAACGCCGACAAGCTGCGCTATCACAAGATCATCATCATGACCGACGCCGATGTCGACGGCGCCCATATCCGCACGCTGATTCTGACCTTCTTCTACCGGCAGATGCCGGAATTGATCGATCGCGGCCATATTTTCATCGCCCAGGCGCCGCTCTACAAGGTGACACGCGGCAAGTCGACGCAATATCTGAAAGACGAGCGCGCGCTTGAGGACTATCTGATCGAAAGCCTGCTCGATGGCGCGGTGCTGCGCGCGGGCTCGGAAGATCGCGCCGGGGCCGACCTGCACAAGGTTCTCGAAGACGCGCGCGCCTTCCGCAATGTGATGCTGAGCCTCCATTCGCGCTACGACCGCGCCGTCATCGAACAGGCGGCGATGGCCGGCGACCTGACGCCGCTGACCGACGAAGCGTCGGCGAAGCGCTTCGCCGATGAAATCGCGCGACGGCTTGATGCGATTTCGGAAGAGACCGAGCGCGGCTGGTCGGGCGAGGTTCGTGACGGCGGCCAAAGTCTCGAATATGTCTTCAAGCGCACGCTGCGCGGCGTGACGCATGCGGTGACGCTCGACGCTTCGCTGTTGAATTCCAGCGAGGCGCGCAAGCTTCATGAGCGCGCCGAAAGCCTGCGCGAGGTTTTCGCCGGGCCGGCGACGCTCATCCGGCGCGGCGACGAAGCGGCGCTGTCCGGCCCACTCGCGCTTTACGAGGCGATGAATTCGATCGGCCGCAAGGGCCTCACCATTCAGCGCTACAAGGGCCTCGGCGAAATGAACGCCGAACAGCTCTGGGAGACGACGCTCGATCGCGACGCGCGCTCGCTGTTGCAGGTGAAGGTGAAGGAAGCCGCCGAAGCCGATGATATTTTCGTCAAGCTGATGGGCGACGTCGTCGAGCCGCGCCGCGAATTCATTCAGGAGAATGCACTGAACGTCGCGAATTTGGATGTGTGATGTAAGTGCCTAATAACGGCTATTCAATTGGAAAACTCCGCTTAGAGTCGCGCTCTTTTTGCGCCTTAACAAGTGCCAGTCGACGATCGGCTATCGTTTGAATTTCTGTCTTGATTTCGTTCCTTAGGCTATCCATCTCGGAACGCAGGTTATCGAGATTCTCGTTGACGCGCATTACGAAGTCATCCACATTTCTGTCTAGGTTTTCGTCATCCACAAGCGATACTACTATCGAGTTCGAATTCGCTATTGCCGGTCTCTCAATCACATGACACCGGGAGGGTGCGATCATCAAACTCTTTGGGTCTCCTACGAAAGGTATTGTTACGTCGATCAGACTTACCTCTACTACTTGATGTCGCCCATAGTCGGAGGACTCGCGCTGCTCAACTCGTCGCTTCCCTCGACGTTCGTCCGGCCGAAGCCTTGCGACCTGGAGTGTGAATTCATCCGCAATAGTATCGAGCCGCGCCTGAAGTGATGGAACTAATAACTCCGGCTCCGAAAGCGCCTGAACACGCTGCGTAGCTAGTCGCAGATTTTCCTCTTTGACGGCATAGAGACTCTTTTCAAAAAGTCGTTGCATGGAACGCCCCCAGATCGAATCATAGCTGATTGGAACAAAAATAGAACATTTTCCGTAAAATTCAACTTCATTCGATGCCTCACTTGGTGAATAAGCTGCCTTACCGACAGAAGCGCAAAGACCGCAACATGAGTTGAAAAATATAGAAGAAGATGCCCAGTCCTGACTGACTGCTTCCGCACCAACGCAGTAGGCCAGCACCTTGTATTCTCTATCATTTCTCTATCCGGCCTACTTCACATCCGGTCTCTCCTCCGATCCCGAACTCGCTTCGGCCATCGCCGGCGAGTTGCGGCGCCAGCGGGATGGCGTCGAACTGATCGCCTCCGAAAACATCGTCTCGCGGCTGGTGCTGGAGGCGCAGGGCTCGATCCTCACCAATAAGACCGTCGAGGGCCTGCCCTATGCGCGCTATTATGGCGGCGCGGAATTCGCCGACGCGATCGAAGCGCTCGCCATCGAACGCGCGAAAAAGCTGTTCAACTGCCGCTTCGCCAATGTGCAGCCCCATTCCGGCTCCAACGCCAACGCCGCGGTTTTTCTCGGCCTTCTAAAACTCGGCGATACGATTCTCTCCATGGATGTCGCGGCCGGCGGCCATATCAGCCATGGCCATAGAGCGACGCTGACCGGCCGCGATTATCGAATCGTCTCCTATGGCGTCAGCCGCGAGACGGAGCGCATCGATTTCGACGAGATACGCGATCTTGCGCGCCGCGAACGGCCCCGCATGATGATCGCCGGCGGCTCCGCCTATCCGCGCGCGATCGATTTCGCTGCGATGCGCGCCATCGCCGATGAGGTCGACGCCTATCTTCTCGTCGACATGGCGCATGTCGCCGGCCTCGTCGCGACCGGCCTTTATCCCGATCCCCTGCCCCATGCGCATGTCGTGACGACGACGACCTATAAATCGCTGCGCGGCGCGCGCGGCGGCATGGTGTTGTGGAACGACGAGGCCTTAAGCAATCGCATCAACGCCGGCGTATTTCCGGGCGTGCAAGGCTCGGTGCTGCTGCATGGCGTCGCTGGCAAGGCGGCATGTCTTGGCGAAGCCTTGCGGCCGGAATTTACAGCCTACAACCGTGCGGTGATCGACAATGCGCGGGCGCTGGCGCGCGCTCTTGAAGATACAGGCCTGCGCATCGTTACGGGCGGCACGGACACCGGCCTGATGCTCGTCGATCTCGCCGCGCGCGGCCTCACCGGCGATGTCGCCGCCAAGGCGCTGGAGCACGCCGGCCTCGCCGTCAACAAGAACATGATTCCCTTCGATCCGCGTCCGCCCGAGGCGCCGTCGGGCCTGCGCCTGTCGAGCAACGCCGGCACGACGCGCGGCTTCGGCGCGGCGGAGTTCGAGACGATCGCGCAATGGATCGACCGGGTGCTGAAAAGACATGACGACGACTCGACGATCGCGGCCATTCGCAGCGATGTAGCGGCGCTTTGCGCCAAACATCCGATCTATTGAGGCGCTCGTGAGTCCTCCGCCTGTTCGTCTTCTCGTCTGCGTCGGCCCGCGCTGCGACGCCGAGGGCAAAGGCCGCGCGCTGCTCGCGTCAGTCGAAGAATGTTTCGCGACGGTCTTCTCCGACGAACTTGCTTCCGCAAGACTTTCGATCGCGACGCGCGACTGCCTGCGTCTCTGCACCCGCGATCCCGTCGTGCGCTTCGAGCCGTCAGGCGACGCGCTGTCCAATCCTTCGCTCGACGAATTGTTGCGGCTTACGCGCGCCGCGCTCGCCGAGCAAGGCCTTGCGCCGGTCCAAGGTTGTGATTAACAAATGAAAGAAATCAAAGTCGCTTTGCTTTTCCCAGGGAACGATTCTACGCTCAGTATTGCGCATCCCCAGAACAAAAGTCGTGAAAGGAACAACATGCGTAAATTCATTCCGTTTTCGCTTGTCTTGGCGCTCGCCGCATCTCCCGCCGCGGCTCAGGGCACGGCGCAGGAGCGCTCCGACTGCATGGGCGACGCGCTCAGATTCTGCAGCGCCGACATTCCAGACGTCGACGAAATCGAATCCTGTCTCCAGCAGAATATGGCGCGGCTGAGCCCCGCCTGCCGTCGCGAATTCGCCCCCGCAAGCTCCACCAAGTTGAAGCCGGAGCATTTCCAGTAAGCGCGCGTCAAGCGCGGTCTTCCGGGCCGCGCTTGACTCATTGCGGCCTGCGCCGAAAATCGTCGACCAATTTTTTCAACCGCCCGACATCGAAGTTTTTCGCTTCGTGAAAGCCGATGTCATGCGCGAAGCTTTCCGCCGGTCCCGCCGACGGCCCCGCGCCGCGCGCAAATCCCGCGGGGAGATGCCGCGCCAATATGCGCACGACGACATAGAACGTCGGCGTGAAGATCAGTCCGAACAAAGTGACGCCAAGCATGCCGAAGAACACGGCCGTGCCGATCGACTGACGCATCTCGGCGCCGGCGCCCGTCGCGACGGCGAGCGGCAGCACGCCGAGGATGAAGGCGAGCGAGGTCATCAGAATCGGCCGCAGACGGGTGCGGGCGGCGGTGACGGCGGCCTCGAAGCTGGATTGGCCCGCCTCTTCCGCCTGTTTGGCGAATTCGACGATGAGAATGGCGTTCTTCGCGGCGAGGCCGATCAGCACGACGAGGCCGATTTCGACCAATATGTTGCGATCGAGTCCCCGCGAGACCACGCCGAGCATCGCCGCGAGAATGCACATCGGCACGATCAGGATCACGGAAACCGGCAGCAGGAGGCTCTCATAGAGCGCGGCGAGCAGCAGAAACACGAAGACCACCGCGAGACCGAAGGCGAGAACGGCGGTGTGTCCGGCAAGCTTTTCCTGCAGAGCGATTTCGGTCCATTCGAAACCGAACCCCTGCGGCAGCTTCTCCGCCGCGAGCTTCTCGACCGCGGCGATGCCCTGGCCGGACGAGACGCCATGGGCGAGATTGAGTTGCACCTCGGCGGCCGGATAGAGATTGTAGCGGGGCACGCGGAACGCGCCCGTCGTGTCGCGGAACGTCGCGACGGCGCCGATCGGCGCCATCGCGCCAGAGGCGCTGCGCGTCTTGAGATTGGCGACGTCGCGCAGCGTCATGCGATAGGGATCGTCGGCCTGCGCCATGACCCGGTAGGTGCGGCCGAGCATGTTGAAGTCGTTGACGAAGGTCGAGCCGAGATAGACCGAGAGCGTCTCGAAGACCCGCCAGATCGGCACGCCGATGAGTTCGGCCTTGGTGCGGTCAACGTCCGCGAAAATCTGCGGCGTGCGCGTGTTGAACAGCGTAAACGCCTGGGTGAATTCGCCCGAATGTCCCGCCGCGCCGGCCAGCGCCCAGGTCGCGCCTTCGAGCGCGGGCAGGCCGCGTCCGGCGCGATCCTGCACATAGCCCTTCAGGCCCCCGCCGGTGCCGATGCCGGGAACCGACGCCGGCAGCAGCACGAAGGTAAAGGCGTCGGTCAGCTTCGAAAGTTCGGCGTAGAGATCTCCTTGAATCTGCGCCGCCGACAGGCCCTTCTTCGCCCGCGCGTCGAAATCCTCGAGCGTGACGAAGATCACGCCGGTGTTCGGCGCATTGGTGAAGGTCGCCCCGTCGAAGCCGGTCAAGACCACGGCGTCCTTCACGCCCGCGCGTTTCAAAATGATGTCGGTCGCCTTGCGCATCACCTTGTCGGTGCGGTCGAGCGTCGCGCCCGGCGGCAATTGGAAGGCGGCGATCACATAGCCGCGGTCGAGTTGCGGAATGAGGCCGGTCGGCGTTCGCCGCAACAGATCGAAAGCGAAGAAGATGAGGATCGCATAGATCGCGAGCATGACGACGCCAAGCCGGACGAGCCGGCCTGTCGCCGCGCCATAGGCCGTCGACAGGCGATCGAAACCGGCGTTGAAGGCGTCGAAGAACCGGCGCAGCGGCGCATGCGCCCAGGTGAGGCGATGGTGGACGCTCGCTTCCGCGTCGTGCGGCTTCAGCAATATTGACGCGAGCGCCGGCGACAGGGTCAGCGACACGAAGGCCGAGATGATCGTGGCGCTCGCAATCGTGATCGCGAACTGCTTGTAGAAGGCGCCCTGCAGCCCGCTGATGAAGGCGGTCGGGATGAAAACGCCGCAGAGCACCAGCGCGATGGCGATCAGCGCGCCGCCAACCTCGTCCATGGTCTTGTGGGCGGCTTCCTTCGGGGAAAGTCCCTGCGCGAGATAGCGCTCGACATTCTCCACGACGACGATCGCATCGTCGACGACAATGCCGATGGCGAGCACGAGGCCGAAGAGCGACAGCGTATTGAAGCTGAGGCCCACGGCCTTCATCACCGCAAAGCTGCCGATCAGCGAAACCGGGATCGCCGCGACTGGAATGATCGCCGCGCGCCAGGTCTGCAGGAACAGGATGACGACGAGGACGACGAGGACGATCGCCTCAAGCAGCGTATGGACGACCTCGTCCACCGATTGCTGAATGAATTCGGTAGGATTGTAGATCACCGTATAGTCGACGCCGGCGGGAAAATTTTTCTTGAGCCGCTCCATCTCCTGCTTGATCGATTCGGCCGTCTGCAAGGCGTTCGAGCCGGGACGCTGGAAAATGCCGAGCGCAGTGGCCACGTCGTGGTTCAGATAGGCGTTGAGCGTATAATCCTGGGCGCCGAACTCGATCCGCGCCACGTCGCGCAGATGAATTTCGCCGTCGGCGTCGGCGCGGATGACGATGTCGCCGAATTGCTCCGGCGTGCTGAGCCGTCCGAGCGTCTGCACCGAAAGCTGAAAGGCGCCCGCCGAGGCGGCCGGCGGCTGATTGACGGCGCCGGAAGCGACTTGCAGATTGGCGGCGCGCAGCGCGGCGATGACGTCTCCCGCGGTCAGATCGCGCGCCTCGACTTTCGCCGGATCGAGCCAGACGCGCATCGAATAATCTCTTGCCCCGAACAGGCGCGCGTCGCCGACCCCCTCGATTCGGGCGATGGCGTCCTTCACGTAAAGCGTCGCGTAATTTGAAATATATTGCTGGTCGCGCGAGCCGTCGGGCGACAGCAAATGGACGACCATCATCAGGTCCGGAGAGGCCTTCTTCACGACGACGCCAAAGCGCGTCACCTCCTCCGGCAGGCGCGGATTGGCGATCGCAACGCGGTTCTGGACCAGCACCTGAGCAAGATCGATATTGACGCCCGGCTTGAACACGACATCGATCGACAGGCGTCCGTCGCCGGTCGATTGCGACGTAATGTAGAGCATGTCGTCGACGCCATTGACCTCCTGTTCGATCGGCGAGGCGACCGTCTCGGCGATCACATCCGCCGAGGCGCCGGGATAGGTCGCGCTGATATTGACCGTCGGCGGCGCGATTTCCGGATATTCGGAAACCGGGAGCGCGCCTTGCGCGATCGCTCCCGCGAGCGTCAGCAGCACCGACAGAACCGCCGCAAAGATCGGCCGCTCGATGAAGAAATGCGAGATGCGCATAGCGTTCCTGGTCTTTAAAGACTAACGGTCGCTGACCGCGACGGGCGCTTCCTTGATCTCGCCGTCCTTCGCCTGCACGGTCGCCCCAGGCCGAACCATCGGGTTGGCGAGCCCGCCGATCACGATCCGATCCTTTGCGTCTAGACCGGATTGAATGACGCGCAGGCCCATTTGAATGGGACCGAGAGTCACCGACTTGGCGATGACCTTGTTGTCGTCCGAGACGACAAGCACCGTCTTGCTGGTCTGGTCGGAGACGACGGCGGCGTCGGGAATGAGCAACGCCGAAACGTCGCCGCCAAAGAGACGCAGGCGCCCGAATGTGCCGGGCGTGAGGAAATGGTCCTTATTGTCGAAGATCGCCCGCCCGCGGATCGTGCCGGAGCGCCGGTTGATCTGATTGTCGAGGAAGTCCATGACGCCGGCGCGCGTCCATTCCTTCTCATCGGCCAGCCGCACCGATACGGGGTTTTTCAACTCGCCGGACGCTCCCTTACGCCGTTCCGCCGCGCGCGCATAGCGAATGTAATCGGCCTCCGAGGCGTCGAACACGAAGTGAATGGGATCCAGCGTCACGATCGTCGTCAGCAGGGTCGCTCCCGCCTGTCCGCCCTGAACCAGATTGCCCGGATCGACGCGACGGTCCGACACCCGCCCGGAGATCGGCGCGCGTACCTGGGTCCATTCAAGATTGAGTTCGGCGTTGCGGATCGCGGCTTCGGCGCTGAGCACTTGCGCCTTGGCGATATCGTTGCTCGCTCGTCTTTGATCGACGTCGCGCGCGGTAATGGTGCGGCCTTGCGTCATTTCCTGCGCGCGCCCGTAATCGCGAGCCGACATCGCGGCCTGCGCCTGCGCCCGGATGAGTTCCGCGCGCGCGCTGTCGACCGCGATCTGATAAGGCCGCTGATCGATGACGAACAGGACGTCGCCGGCTTTGACGAATTGTCCGTCGGCGAAATTGATCTTCTCCAGAGCGCCGGAAACGCGCGCGCGGACCTCGACCTGCTTGAGCGGCTCGAAACGACCCGTATATTCGTCCCAGCGCGCAATCGTCCTGGCGAGAGGGCGAGAAACGACAACTTCCGGCGTCGGGCCGTCTGCGCGCACGCCTGAAGATGGAGCGAAAAGCAGCAGCGCCAGGAATGTTTTGAGCAGTGCGCCTGCTACTCTCCCGTGACCATCGCCGCCGCGCGCCGCCACAAAAGCCAACAGCGTCATCTCACCTCCGGTTTCGACCCACGCATGAACCAAACATTCTTGACCGCCGCATAACGTGAGCACGAAGTAAGTGCTGCGTCGCCAGAACGCAACTCGCGCCCCGACTGGCCGCCGTTGCCGAGCTTTCCCGAAACGCGCAGACTGCGGCTTGCAGACGGAGGATGAAAATGCCCTTGTTCCTGGCGCAATTTGCCTATTCTCCTGCGGCATGGGCCACATTCGTTCAGGCCCCGCAGGACCGCGCGGCGGCTTCACAAGCGCTTCTCAAGCACTTCGGCGGCAACCTGATCGGACTATACTACACGCCGGGCGCCGAATATGACGGTTTTGCGTTGTTCGAAGCGCCCGACGAAGCCACTGCGGCGGCGATAGAAATCGCGGACGTCGCCGCGGGTCATTTGAGCCGCAATCGCCTCACCAGGGTGTTTTCGGTTGAGGAGACGCGCGCGATGCTCCTGCAGGCGGCGACTGCGCCAAGCATGGCGCCTAAGAACCCGGCATAGTTTGCCGGGCTCGTCTCCGTCGCGAGCGATAGGGACCCCGCCAAAAATTCAATATGCGCTGAGCAGGTCGACTTTGGCGTTTGCAAGCATCAAACGCTTCGCCAATAGCGACGCAAGATTTCGCATGACGAGCTCTCCACATTCTGGATAGCTCTTGCGGAAGGAAGCATAGGCGTTCAGCGGCAGTTCGAGGCACTGTACCACCGTGTCGGCCCAAACGTCAGCGCTGCGCTCGCGTTCGATGAGCGCCATTTCGCCGAAGGCCATTCCCGGAGAGATCGTCGCGAGACGCGCGCCGCTGGGCAGCTTTACGCTGACCATACCGCATTGCAGAAAGAACAGCGAGGCGGCTGGATCGCCGGCGGCGATGATTCGCTCGCCTGTTTTGAACGCGCGCGCGAACCCGATCGCCGCGATATGGTCGATCTCGTCCGGGGTGAGCCCGGCGAGCAGGGCTTGCTCGCTGAGATGCGTCGTCTTGGCGAGGCCCTCGAAGCCGCCGAAGCGATAGATCACCTGGTCTTCGGCCCATTCGATCGCATCATCGAGCAGCGGGAAATGATGCAGCTTCGGCAAGGCGACATCCGCGGCGTTTATGGCCTCCCAAAGCGGCGAGTCCTTTTCGAAGCCAGCAAGGATGATTTTTGCGCCGCTGTCGGCAAGGCCGGCGAGCGCGGCGCGGAGGAGTCGCGCAGCGGCGGCGGTCGCGCTCGGAACGCGTCGAAAATCCAAGATCAGCAGCTCGGCCTGACGCCCTTCGCCGGCCAATCGACGCGAGACGTAATCCATTGCGGCGAATGAGAGCGCGCCGACGAGTTCGATGACCCGAATATCGCCGGCGCGCTCTTGAAGGATGGCAAGCTCGACATTCTGTCGGTTACGACGCGAGGAAATGCCCGCGGCGTTGTAATCGCTGATGATGCAGGTGCGCACATCATCGCTACGATTGAGCACATGCAAACCGAAATGCGCCGATAGCGCCTCGCAGACCTTGAGTCCGCGGACGCTGTTGCCGTGACTATCGAGCCGGGGCGAAAATGTGCCGAGGCCCAATTGCGCCGGCAGCGCGGCGATGATTCCGCCTCCGACCCCGCTCTTCGCCGGAATCCCCACCCGATAAATCCACTCGCCGGCATAGTCGTACATGCCGGAGCTCGTCATCACCGAGAGCGTACGCGCTACGACATAGGGAGAAATGATCTGGTCGCCCGTGAGCGGATTGCGACCGCTGTTGGCGAGCGTCGCCGCCATCACAGCGAGATCACGCGCGGTGACGAGAACGGCGCATTGACGAAAATAGGCGTCCAAAACCGCGTCGACATCGTCGCGAAGCACCGAATAATTGCGCAGCAGCCATGCGATAGCGCGGTTTCTGTCGCCCGTCGCCCGCTCGGAGGCGAAAACTGCTTCGTCGATGTCGAGTTTGCGTCCGGCGAAGCGACCCAAAGTTCGATGAATAAGGTCGAAAGCGCCTTCGCCCGCATGCTGATAGATCAAGCCGGAACAAGCGATTGCTCCCGCGTTGACCATTGGATTGAATGGCTTGTTGTCGCCCGTCAGCCGGATCGAATTAAAGGCTTCCCCACTGGGTTCGACGCCGATAACCGATTCGACGCGCTCGTGGCCAAGCGTTTCCAGGGCGAGCGCAAATACAAACGCCTTGGATATCGACTGGATCGTGAAAGGCGCTGCGCTGTCGCCCACTTCATAGATATAGCCATCGATCGTTGCGAGGCTGACGCCGAAATGAGCTGGATTCGCTCTCGTCAGTTCCGGGATGTAATCGGCGACCGCGCCCGAATCATCGACGACGAATTCTTGATGGCAGCTGCGCAAAAACCCCGTAAGCGGGGGGACAAACGACGACGCCAATTTTACAACTCCGCGATCGAAACGATCTTCGATTCGAACTAGTTTTCTCAGCAAAGTATATGCCTGTCACTATTCTTCTTTGCGGCTCAATTGATCATGCAGCTTATCAGATCGAACAAGTCCGCGACGCTGCAGAGTTTTTTTGACGACCGATTTTTTGCGCGGCTCTGCGAACGCACGCCTGCGACGACGCCTGAAGCCCGCAGCGCGCCGGATGAAGCCGATCAACCGCACGCGCCGTAACCTTATTCGCTGCGGCGACGAATAGCGTCGGCGGGTTCCTATGGGGCCTGGAGCGCTCGTCCTGTGAGCGCGAATTGCAAGGAGATGAAAATGAACGCCAAAATCGTTTCGGGCGCCTCGCTGGCGGCCGCCGCGGTCGCTCTCGTTCTGAGCGGCGCCGCGACGTCGCCGGCGCTCGCCAAAAAAATGAGCAAGTCCGTCCATTGCGGCGGAATCAACTCATGCAAGGGGACGAGCCTCTGCAAGACCGCGAACAACGCCTGCAAGGGCATGAACGCCTGCAAGGGTCAGGGGTGGCTGCCGGAAAAATCGGCACAGGCTTGCGAGGCCAAGGGCGGCAAGGTCGTCGAGATGTGAGCGAGCGGCGCGGACGGATGAGTTTTCTTCCTCCGTTCCGCGCCGATCCTCGATTTCCGGGCCAGGAACGCTCCGAAAGCAACATCAGCGGCGATGCGCCAAAAAAGACGCGATCAACTCGTCGCGCATGGTCCAATGCAGCACGACCCGGCCGAAAAGCGATGCGATCCCCGTCAACAGCACGACGGAGCCGAACTGCCAGATGCAGACCGACACCGCCGCGTCCTGTCTGAAGGAGAGACGCAAGGCCGCCGCGGCCAGCGCTGTCGACGCGAGCGCCGCAAGACCAATCGTCACGAATGGCGCGATGGGCGCGCCGCGCTTGACCATCGAAAGGATCAAGAGCGCCGCCGGTATGCTGATGGCAAGGATCGTCGGGAGGCAGTAAATGTCCGAATGCGACAGGAGCCCCGCCAGGCCAAAGGCGTCAATATCCCTCCAGCATCCAACGACGAGAGCGCCCACCCAGACCGCCAGGAAAATTCCGGCGGCGAACCGCTCCCAGACCGGTCGCGCCGGACATCCGGCGCTGAACGCGCCTGCCGCGGCCACGATGCTGGTCAGGAAGGCCGCGGCCAATTCCGTCGCAAACCGCGGGTCGGCGACCTTGGCAAGAAAATCAGGCCTGACGCCCATGGCGGCCACCACGACGGCGACGTAGCACAACGAAACCGCAAACCAGACGAGCGCGCGACGCGCGGGATGCGCGAGCGGGCGTATGGGCGCGCAATTCTCGGCCAGGGTTTTGATCAGTTCTTCGTTCAACATTCGCCTAGCCATCTCGCGCCAGCGCCTCACGCATCGCTCTGATCGCCCTGTGGACTCCCACTTTCAGCGAGCCGACGCTCTTGCCCGTAACCCGAGCCGCCTCGTCCAGCGACAGTCCCTGGAGCTTGATCAGTTCGATCGCGTGTCGCTGGCCTGCCGGCAGGGTCGCCATGGCCCGGATAAGGGCCTCCCGATCGTCTCTGGCGTCCTGTTCGGATTTCGCGCCGTCGTCCTGAAAGGTTTCAGGCAAAACATCGACCGTGGTTTCGTTGGCGCGCGCATAACGGCTTCGCGCTGCGTCGGCGACGCGGCGTGCGGCGATGGTCATGAGCCAAGGCGTAAACGGACGCCTTCGATCATATGTCTGGCGCACGGTGTGAATCGACGCCAGGATTTCCTGAACGACATCTTCGGTATCGTGCGCATTCGGCCATCGTCGCATGACGAAGCGGCGCAAAACAGGAAAGAGGTCGGTCAAGAGGTCGGCATAGGCCGCATGATCGCCGTCCTGCGACGCCGCCATCAGCGCGCGCCAACGAGACTCTCGATCGTTCAACCTATCGCTCAATTCGCCCCTGTTCGCTGCGAATTTGCCTGGCTCGGTCCGCCGCTGCCGATGTTGCGCCGGAGCAACGGGGTCCGATAGCGCAGTTTTAGTCGATCAGCCGTCGGCGCGCCATCTGGCAGACTCGCCTTGCCGGCCATATCGGTTGTAACCTTTGGCGTCGTCGCGCCGAATTGGCCCCTGAGAGGCGCGCGATCGTTTGGGCAAGCGCTGAGGAACGCCAGATATTCAACTGATTGCCTGGCTAATGGATCCGTCACGGAAGCAGAGGGAGATCAAAATGTCGGACAAGAAGCTTTGCGCCGCCTTCGCTATCGCCGGCGCGTTTGCCGCGGCCTGCTCGCTGGCCGAAACGGCCAAGGCTGCCAAGGCCGAGCAGGAGAAGTGCTTCGGCGTCTCCCTAAAGGGCAAGAATGATTGCGCGGCCGGTCCCGGAACAAGCTGCGCAGGATCGTCAAAGACCGACTATCAGGGCAGCGCGTGGAAATATGTTCCCAAGGGCACATGCACCTCCATCGTGACGCCCAAGGGCAAAGGCAGCCTCGACCCCATCGCGAACTAAGGCCGCATGGAAACGCGTTCCGCCCCCGAGCCAACCCGCGCGCATGCGGCGTCCGCGCTGCCGGCTGGCGCGGGGGTGGGATTCAAGAACGTGCATTTTTCCGACATCGAAGCCTCGGCGCCCGATGTCGGCTTCTTCGAAGTCCACGCCGAAAATTACATGGGCGCCGGAGGGCCGCCGCATGCGCAGCTCATGCGATTGCGCCGGGACTATCCTCTGTCGATCCATGGCGTCGGACTTTCGATCGGCGGCGCCGGGCGCCTCGACCGCGATCACCTTCGCCGGGTGAAGTCTCTTGTCGAACGCTACGAACCTGCCGCCTTCTCGGAACATCTCGCCTGGTCGACGCAGGGCGCGAGCTTTCTCAATGATTTACTGCCTTTGCCCTATAACAAGACGACATTGGCGCATGTCGTCGCCCATATAGACGACATTCAAGAGGCGCTCGGCAGGCGTGTCCTCCTAGAAAATCCCGCAGCCTATCTGCGGTTCCAGTCCTCGGACTATTCCGAAATCGAATTCCTGCGCGAGATTGTGCGCCGGACGGATTGCCGACTGCTTCTCGACGTGACCAACGCCTATGTAAGCGCCGTCAATCTCGGCTTTTCGGCTGACGATTATATCGACGCCTTCCCGATGCTCGATGTCGAAGAAATCCATCTCGCCGGATACGCCGAGGATTCCGACGAGACCGGCGATCCTTTGCTGATCGACGCCCATTGCGCGCCCGTTCAGGAGGAAGTCTGGCGTCTCTACGACCGCGCGTTGGCGCGCCGTGGACCGATCGCGACCCTGATCGAATGGGACAATGACATCCCGCCGTGGCCGCTCCTCTCGGCACAAGCCAGGCGCGCCGAGCGGTTCCTCAAAAAAGACCGCTTGCCGTTGAAGACAACGCCGGATCGGATGCGCTCATGACGCTGTCGGCGGAATTCGATCAAGGCGCGTTCGTCCGCGCGTTGCTCGATCCCGAATTGCCGGCGCCGAACGGCCTTGAAGCGCGCCACGGCTTTGCGCCGGAGCGACGCTTCGCCGTCTATCGCAACAATGTATGCGTCGGGCTGGTCGATGCGCTGGCGGAGCGCTTTCCGGTCTGCCGGCGGCTGGTCGGCGATGAGTTTTTCCGCGCCATGGCGCATTGCTACATGCGTGAATTCCTTCCGCGCACTCCGGTGCTTTTTGAATATGGGGACAGTTTTGCGACTTTCGTCGCTAGCTTCGAGCCGGCGCGCGAGCTTGCTTATCTTTCCGATGTCGCGCGGCTCGAATATGCCGTCGGCCAGGCCTATCACGCCGAAGACGCCGCGCCGCTGGCGATGGATGTCATCCGCGCCCTGCCTCTCGATCGGCTGGCGGAAGCAACGGCGATCTTGCATCCTTCGACGCATGTCATCGCCTCGAACTATCCCATCGTTTCGATCTGGCGACGGCACATGTCGGATGATGACAGGGCGCCGCTGGATTTGGACCGCGGCGAAGAGGCGCTCGTCGTCCGTCCCGAACTGGCGGTTGCCGTAGCGCTTCTCCCGGTCGGCGGATCGGCCTTCGCGCATGCGCTTAAGGCAGGCGGAACATTCGAACAGGCCGTGACTGCGGCGAGCGGGGTGGCGGCGGATTTCGACCTGACGGGCTGCCTGCAGGCGCTTTTCCTGGCGGAGGCTTTCACCGCCATCTGCGTCTCGCGCTGAACGACAAAACTGTCGTGACGCGGCCTGATCAAGATGGAGCTTGAGGCTGATGGAGATCGTTAGAACGATTGCGCGCTGGCTGGATGCGATCCCCTATTCTCTGATCGCACTTTTTCTGCGGATCATTGCCGCGCATCCCTTCTTCGTCTCCGGCCAAACCAAGATCGAGGGACCGACTGTCGGCAGCGAGATTTTCGGCCTGGATCTGTCGTTCCAAATCCCGACGTCGATCCGCGACGCGACCTTCGCCTTATTTGCCGATGAATATAAACTGCCGTTGATTTCGCCTACGCTCGCCGCCTATGCGGCGACCGCCGTCGAATTCATTCTGCCGCTGCTGCTTGTCATCGGGCTGCTGACCCGCTTGTCGGCGTTCGGACTTCTGATGATGACGATGGTCATCCAGATTTTCGTCTTTCCCGACGCATGGTGGACGGTCCACGCCTATTGGGCGGCGATTCTCATCGTGCTGATCGCCCGCGGGCCCGGCGCGATCTCCCTGGATCATCTGTTGTTTCGTCGCCGGTCGGCATAAAAACCGACCCCGCGAATCGGGCAGGCAAGCCGCCTGCCGCTGGCGATCAAGACCTCAGGGTTCGTCGACATAGACGACGGCTCCGGTCTGTTGGGGCGCGGTATGCGCATGCGCGAGCCCGACGCCCACGCCAAAGAAGATAATCGAACCGATGATCGCTCCGATGAGCTTGCTGTTGAACTTCGACATAACGTCCTCCTGTCGTTTGTTGAAGGGACATTATCCATTGGAAGCCTGAGCGAATGTGCGCCTCCGCACGCGTCGCGGTCTTGCGTCGATGCGCCCCGCGAGAGCGCCGATAGGAGCCAAGCCTTCGCTATGCCCACTGAAGACAACGCTTGAGTTCTCAAGGCTCAGCGGCGATCCAGCCACGCGCCGAGAATCGCCCCGGCGATGGCGCCGGCGACGGAACAAAAGAATCCGGCGGAAAGTCCCGCTGCGGCGACGCCTAAGCCCGCAGCGAGCGCCGCGCCGATTCCGGCGAAGGCGATTGGGGTCGTCGCAGTGACGTCGTCAGAGGCGCTGGCATATGTCTTGGCGAATCTCCGCGTCTTGGCCATTGTCCGATCCTCCCTTGCGCTCGGGTCGTCGCCCGATGTCGCTTGCAGGAGCAGATAGGACGCGGCGCGCCAAAATGCGTGCGCGCTGACTGAAAATAGTTCACGATTGCCGCAACTTGGCCGCAAGAGGGCTCGCGCATTGCGCTGCCGTCACGCCCGATGGTCGCGCCCTTTTATCGGCCGACGCCGCAAAGGGTAATCGGCGCTGTCGTAAAGAGGTCGAATCTCGCGCCCGAAAAAATGCTGCTCATCCACTTCCAGGGAACAACTCGCCAGCGCTTTCGGCGCAAGTTCCTCCACCGCATAGCGAATGGCTTCCGAGGCCCGTGGGAAGCGCCTGAAAGTAAGAGAATTGTATTTCAAATTTGTCGACTTGCAGAAAAAGAGGACGGCTTCGTTTCGATAGTTTTTCGCGTCCATCATCCGCCTCCAGAGCTATTGGATCGAATCATCCCCCGTGACGAGTTCGAGCGCGGATTCCACGACGACTCTTTCCTGCCCGTCGCGATCTCTCTTCATCCGATACTGGAGTCCCGCGCCGGCATCGGGGAGATGACGCGTGACGTGAAACGAATCAGCATCGGTCGGCGCGCCAGACTTTTGGACCACGCGGACGCCGATCGGAAATTTGTGCGATGGCAGAGCTGTAAGCCGTGGCGCCGGACGCCGAAAGCGCCGGATCGTTTCATTGTCATTCGTCATTGGACGCGCTCCTCGATTGGGCGCTGATGAGCGCCGAGCGCTCGAACGCCTGCCGCGCTCTCGTCACCGCCGCCGCTTTGCTTCGGCTTCTCGGGACTGAAGCTTTTCGACGGTCAGCCAAGATGAACTCTTGTCGGTCGCCGAACTCCCGTCAGGAGCTTTGTCTTTTTTGGGCTTTTTCACTTCGCGATTGCTGCGCCGTTGGCCTTTGGCCATGATTCGCCCCTAAAAGTTCTGGGCTTCGCGCTACCGCCCGGCTGCATGTCCTTGCGCTGATGCTCAAAGCGCTTCCGCAAGGCAAAATATTCGCCCCTGGCGGATGGACCGTCAGGGGCGATAATGATGGTTAGGCCGCGACCTGCAGCTGGTCCGCCGACGACTTGCCGCTACGCCTGTCGATGGCGATCTCGTAGGTCAGCTTTTGGCCTTCCGCGAGCCCAGCCAGCCCCGCGCGTTCAACCGCGCTGATGTGAACGAATACGTCCGGGCCGCCGTTCTCCGGCTGGATGAAGCCAAAGCCTTTTTGGGCGTTGAACCATTTTACGGTACCGCTTTGCATGACATGTCCTTTCAAGAACAAGGTTCTGCGCCGCACGAACTGCGCAGCGCTCAAGGATCGAAGTTCTGGAGAGGAAGTCAGGAGCCGACGCGCCAAGGCAGCGAAAGGCAAGATCGTTCGGCCGAAAACTCGATTTGCAATATTTAGCTTGTATGGGCGAAAATACAAGCTGCGACGCGCGCGCCGCGAAATGAACGCCGAGACGTTTGCCAATTGTCGAACCACGCAAACCCCAGCGTTTCGGATTGCTTCTAGCCCGTCTTATTCACCGAGGGCCTGATTTTGGGCTGGCGAGTGTGGTGTAAGATACTGATTTAGTGTATGGATTGGTTGCTGACGCCGATCCGTTCACGCCATCGCATCGAAGCCACACCCGCCATGC